>CDYK01030384.1_pt1 | contig 148580 bp, 115 predicted proteins | sample 554841 | NCBI WGS metagenome assembly CDYK01 (sample SAMEA3182102, study PRJEB8094) | gut metagenome | biome: human; feature: gut; material: Stool; isolation source: human stools | place: Canada | collected 2013-02-18
GGCTTCTGTTGTTTGCCTTTGGACTTCTGGGTTGGCGCGGACTGGATTGGAGCCGCTCCGGGCATCATCGGGACGAACCCGGCTGGAACCAGCGACTGTTCGTCCTCATCGCGATACCTGCGCTTCCACCTGTAGTACTGATGCTTGGCTATTCCGTGGCTTTCCAGATAGTCCTGCTGACTGATGTGCTGCTCTTCGCATTCCCTGTCGATCGCGGCAATCTCTTCTCGTGTCATCATAAGATCTCGATTTTTTGCAAAAGTAGCGAGGATCTCTCCCCGCTACAATATGCATTTCGTCGGAGGCTTACTTTCTTTTCTGTTGCTCTGTTGTTAAATCATAACGGGAGAGCATATTGTCGAATATTTCATTTTTCATCGTCTTAAGAATTTTAAAAGTGTAGAAATTGAATCAGCCTTTTTGCCTACATTAATATATTCTTCAAATATGTTTGCGTCCATATTATAGAACTCATCCATATCCATACGAATATCCTGCTCAAGATATGCCTCTACATCCTTCATATAACGAAGAATGACTTTTGAGGAATTGGCAATCAAATCACACAATGCCTTTTCCGGTGATGCGATAAGAAAAGCATAATTATCCTTATACATACTCCTTACTCCTATCGGGAATGCCTCTTTTGAGATATGTTTGTAGTCATAATAGCCGACCGGAGTTTGAAAGCTGCGGGAGTGCTTTACCGTCATTGATTGATGAACATATACAGCCTCGGGGATAAGTCCATAATATCGTAGTGCAGTGGACATTGAAATATACGAAGGTGTATAGAGATGATTGGCAATCAACTCACTTGATAGAGTCTTTCCTGAATGTTTGGGATTAGCCACATAAAGTCCCCGCTTCAGTCTGATGATAAATCCTTGCTTCTCAAGCCAAGTTACTTTCTTGTTGGCAGACTTCAGTTCCGGATATGACGATTCAATGATTGAAGTTGTTACTGGAATGGTTCCTATTTCACTTAATTCTATCTTCATGCTGCAAATATAGCAATAATTTGAACAATAAAGGAAATATTACTTCTTTTTCTGTTCAGAATATTACTACTAAGGCAATCTTAGCGACTGCTGTCACATAAGTCAGTGGCAGCCTTTCTTGAGAGCGACATGTCGGGGTATTCCGCAGACAAATCGGGATGAATGAAAGCCACTTCTATTACTGAAGGGTAGAACTATAAGCTGTTGGGAGACATAATTCTGGAACTTGCCGGAGTGAGAGCGGCTGGCTGATTGCGGGTTTTTGCCCCCGTCGTTGGAACCACGTGTGCGGCTCGGGCTCTTTTGCCCCCGTTGTCCTGTTACGCGTTCTTCTTGGGTGCAGATCGTAGGTTTTTGCCCACGGCAGAAGGCGAGGTGAACTCCTAAGACGCACCGTTCGAATTCACGGGGGAGGGTGTGTCACGGGGAACGGATGCCGAGGGAAAGGCGAGTGAGCCGGAAAGGTCAAGCCGATATGCAAACATTTGCAAGGGACGGTTGGCTCATCTGTAAAGTGTGGCAAAAATTTGGAATTCAGTATAATTGTTTGTAAATTTGCCACAGATTAAAAACAACTAAAGCGCACGGAAACGCCATGGACGAAAGACTCATAATTGCAAAAAACATCAAATTGATGCGTGAAGTCAGTGATTTCACGCAAGAGAACGTCGCTTCATTTCTGGGGATAAATCGCTCTGCATATTCTAATTATGAATTAGGCACGAGAGAGTTGCCACTGGAATATATGGAAAATTTAGCTGACTTGTATGGATGTGATGCTTACATTCTATATGAAGAGAATCCAGATGTGGTTAAAAACATGTTGACTACGGCATTTAGGGTGGACAACTTATCTGCCGATGATATGGCGCAGGTAGCAGCGTTCAAGCGTATGGTGAAGAATTCTCTTATGATGGATAACTTATTGTCAAAATGAAAAAACTATCAATACAGCAAGCGGAAATATTAGCTGGTAGATTTCGTGCTTTGAATGAATTGGGTCCGTCCGAGCCAGTAGAAGCAAAGACCTTATTGCGCAAACTTCAGATTTCAATTATGTATCGCCCGTTGTCCGGCACGTCATTTGGTATAAGTTGCAAGTCACCAAGCAATAAAATGTTCATGCTGATAAACAGCAATTCTACCAGAGGACGACAGCATTTTACGATTGCTCATGAATTGTATCACCTTTATTTCGATGAAAATCCCACACCACATATGTGCAGCGGAGCCACGACTATGGAGGAAAAAAACGCAGATTTGTTCGCATCGGTTCTGCTTCTTCCTAGAGAAGGAGTGTATGCGATGCTCAGCACAGATGAAATACTGCAGCATGATGTAAAACTCGCAACCATCCTAAGAATAGAGCAGTTGTTTCAGGTCTCCCGGTCAATGCTGCTTATCCGCTTGAAAGATATAGGGGTCATTTCCGAGAATAAACGTCAGGAGCTACAAATGATACCGGTAAAAGAGTCTGCTATGAATTACGGGTACGACAAATCATTGTACGAATCAGGAAACGATGGCGTTTTTATCGGAGATTTCGGAGAAAAAGCCAGATTGCTTTTCGAAACGGGAAAGATTTCCGAAGGGCATTATACGGAACTGCTAAACATGATATCGAATGGGAGAGAAAAAGACTAAGATAGTGCTTGATGCAGACGTAATCAATCACTTCGTCAGAGGGGGAAAACTATCATTGCTACCGAGGATATTTCCGGAATTTCAGTACATCGTTCTCGATGTTGTAAAAAAGGAACTTCCGATGTTGATACTTTCAGAATTAATCAAACAGATATCTCATGGAATAGATATTCGCGAAGAACTATTCAATGTTTCAGGAGAAGCGAAAAAGGAATACTTCAGATTAACGGCAACAAACGGGTTGCATCTAGGTAAAGGGGAAAGCGCCTGCATGGTGTACTGCAAATTTCACAACGATGTTGTAGGCAGCAGCAACACCAGAGATATAACCAATTATTGTAACGAACATGGAATAACTTATCTGACCACAAACGATTTTCTGTTTTACGCTATTCAACGCGGCTTGTTGAAAAAAGAAGACGCCGAAGAATTTATAAGTATTGTGATAAGCATGGGCAGCAATCCTCCAATAGTAGACTTCGATCAGTATATTTGTTCAAAAATATAACTATCATCACCACTAATACTATCTGACAAGAGTAGAGTAGGGTAGGAGCTGTTTGGCTTGGCACCTTAGTGCTTGGCTTGAGCTACGCATGTGCTCCTTTCATTTAGCTAGCTCACGTTTAGGCTATCGGCTTTAGGCATGGGCGCTTAACTTCTAAGATAATAATGAAACGTTATTCTCAAACACTTGAGCTGGTTGGGGACAGCCAGATGATTGAGAGCTACATCGAGGCTCACCGGCACGTCTGGCCCGAGAGTCAGGAGGGGATCCGCTCAGTCGGCATCCTTGACATGCAGATCTACCGCCTTGAACGCCGGGTCTTCATGATCATGGACACCACCGATGACTTCGATTTCGTCAAGGACAACGCCCGTCTCGCCACCTTGCCCCGCCAGGCAGATTGGGAAGCCTACGTCGCCCGCTTCCAGGGCTGAGACCCCTCCATGACCTCCACCCAGAAGTGGCACCTCATGGAAAAGATCTTCCAGCTGGATCCTGCGGCAACCACGTCTGAAGGGCAGCGACCGGCAGAAGGATAAGTCTGGCTAAGTGAATATGCTCCCTCGTGCGCAGGACGGGCTGTTTGGCTCACGAGAGCATGCTGAGCGGTTCCCTCGTGCGCAGGAAGGGCAGTCTTGCTCACGAGAGCATGCTGAGCGGTTCCCTCGTGCGCAGGAAGGGCAGTCTTGCTCACGAGAGCTTGCTGAACGGCTCCCTGGTGCGCAGGATGATCGGTTTTACTCACGAGAGGTTGCGGAGCGGTTCCCTCGTGCGCAGGACGGGCTGTTTGGCTCACGAGAGGTTGCGGAACTGTTCCCTCGTGCGCAGGAAGGGCAGTCTTGCTCACGAGAGCTTGCTGAACGGCTCCCTGGTGCGCAGGAGGATCGGTTTTGCTCACGAGAGCATGCTGAGCGGTTCCCTCGTGCGCAGGAAGGGCAGTCTTGCTCACGGGATGCAATGCATGTAGGCCTTCACAATCGAGATCACCACATCGTTGGTGCTTTCCTCCACCGACAGCGAATCCAGAGAGTTCCGCAACTGGCTCTGCCTAAGGGCGGTACGCAGACTGCCTCCGCTGTAGAGCGTCATGCCGGCGTTAATGCCGTAGTTTCCTGACCAGCTTGTGGCTTTGGATGTGCTGTAGACATCCGAACCGACCACGGTGCTGTTACCGCTTTCGGAGAAGGGTCTGTTGGTGACTCCCTGGCTTGCGGACGCGTTCAGCGACGGAAACATCGCAGCCTTGGCCTGGTATGTGTCCTCAAGCCCGGACAGATGGGCGTTCCGGCTCTGCCTCAGGGAGATGTTGTTCTCCACGGCGTAGTCGATGCATTCCTGCAGTGTCCATTTCTTGTTCTGCGCGCCGGCGGCCATGCCTGTGACCGTCAGTGCGGTGATTAGGATGATTGCTTGTACTTTCATGTTCGTAAGAATCTTGTTCCGGATGCGAAACTAACGTCGGCGGGAAAGAATTTCAACTCAAATCGACGAACGCCCGCTTTTCATCGATGAAAATTCGTATCTTTGTCTCCTTCCAAAGGGGCGCTCGTCCCTTTGCGGACACGAGAACAATGATCAATGTATATTACAATGAAACTTTCAAATCTTATCAAGATGGCCGCCGTCGCGGCCGCACTGACTCTCGGAGGCTCGCCACTGGCCGGCTCGGAGTCCCGTTCTGATTGGAAGGCTCACTGGATCACCCCATCCCTGAGCCAGAGCGCGACCAACACCTGGATCTCCTACCGCAAGGAGTTCAAGGTCTCTGAATGTCCCGACAGACTGGTCGCCCGCATCTCGGCGGACTCGAAGTACTGGATGTGGATCAACGGTGAGCTGGCTGTGTTTGAGGGAGGCCTCAAGCGCGGACCGTTCCCCAACGGCACCTACTACGACAAGGTGGACATCGCCCCTTTCCTCAAGGAAGGCGACAACACGATAGCGATCCTTCTCTGGCACTTCGGCAAGCAGGGCTTCAGCCACAACAGCAGCGGCCAGGCTGCCCTGATCTTCGAGGCGGTCTCGCCCGGACTGGAGATTCTCTCGGACCAGTCCTGGGTCTGCGCCCTCAATCCTGCCTATGGCAGCACAGACGCTCCTCATCCGAACTACCGGCTCCCGGAGAGCAACATAAGGTTCGACGCGAGAAAGGATATGCCGGGCTGGAATATGCCTGGGTTCGATGTCCGCGGCAAGATGCACGGAGCCGACAATGTGGACGAGATGGCCTGGCCTGCGATGGGGCGGATGGCCGAGCGTCCGATCCCGATGTGGAAAGACTATGGACTAAAGGAATATGTCTCTGTGCGTCAATCCAATGACACGCTCTATTGCAAGCTGCCCTACAATGCGCAGGTCACTCCTTACCTGAAAGTCGAGGCCAAAGGCGGCGAGATGGTCAGGATCATGACCGACAACTACTTCGGCGGCAGCGCGAACAACGTGCGCGCCGAGTACATCACCCGGGACGGGGTGCAGGAATATGAAAGCCTGGGCTGGATGAACGGCCACGAGGTGTGGTACATCGTGCCTTCAGGAGTGAAGGTCGTGGACCTCAAGTACCGCGAGACCGGCTACGACACGGAGTTCTCGGGGACGTTCGAGTGCGGGGACCCGTTCCTCAACGAGCTTTGGAAACGCTCGGCCAGAACGCTTTACATCACCATGCGCGACACCTACATGGACTGCCCGGACCGCGAGCGCGCGCAGTGGTGGGGCGATGAGGTGAACGAACTTGGAGAGGCGTTCTACGCTTTGTCACCGTCAGGCCAGCTGCTTGCCAGAAAGGGTATCCTTGAGCTGGTGAACTGGCAGGAGGCTAACGGGGTGATCTATTCTCCGGTGCCGGCCGGCAACCGTGTGATAGAACTCCCGCTCCAGATGCTCGCATCCGTGGGCTGGTACGGTTTCCACACCCAGTACTGGTTCAGCGGCGACAGCACCTTCGTGGCCGAGGTCTATCCTAAGGTGGAGCGCTATCTGCTTGGAAGCGGTCTTTGGGAATTCAAGGACAACGGTCTTCTGAACGTCCGTCCGGGCGACTGGAACTGGGGCGACTGGGGCGACGACATCGACACCGAGGTCCTGACGAACTGCTGGTACTATCTTGCCCTCAAGTCTCAAAAGGATTTCGCCCGCATTCTCGGCAAGCAGAAGGATGTTGAGATGCTTGAGGCTTTGATGAAAAGAATCTCCGACAGTTTTGACGCTCAGTATTGGACTGGTTCGGCCTACCGTGATCCGGACTACAAGAAGCAGACTGATGACCGGGCGCAGGCTATGGCCATTGTTTCCGGCCTTGCCTCACCGGATAAGTATCCGGCTCTGTTCGAGACTCTTAAAAAGGAACATCACGCCAGCCCTTACATGGAGAAGTACGTCCTGGAGGCTCTTTTCCAGATGGGGCACGCTGATTTCGCCATTGAGAGGATGAAATCCCGCTACGCCAAGATGCTCGCCTACGACTACACAACCTTGTTCGAGGGTTGGGGCATCGGCAGCGAAGGCTTCGGTGGCGGCACGGTCAACCATGCGTGGAGCGGAGGCCCTCTGACCATCCTGAGCCAGAAACTATGCGGAATCGAGCCGACGGCTCCTGGCTTCAAAGCCTTCGAGGTTAAGCCTCGGATGGGTACTTTAAAGACCGCCTCGGCCTCCGTGGAGACGCACTACGGTATGATCCGTGTCCAGCTCAGCCGTCGTTCGGCCAAGTCCGGCGTGGCTTCCCTCACGGTTGAGGTTCCCGAAGGGACAACAGCCACGGTGACGGCCTCCAACGGCAGACCAAGGACGCTGGCCACGGGAACATATTCATTGAAAATCAAGGTTGACTGATGAGCGCTCGTCGTTTTATAGTTTGTGTGGCCGCCGGTATTTTGCTTGCGGCCACCGCGCTTTCCGCCCGGGAGACCGCGTGGAAGGCCCGCTGGATAGGAAAACAGGAGTACCGGAGCGAGACCAATTCCTGGCTCGCGTTCAAAAAGAAGGTCACCGTGGCGGAAGTCCCGGAAGTGATGACGGCCAGGATCGCCGCCGACTCCAAGTACTGGCTCTGGATCAATGACTCGCTGGTCGTGTTCGAGGGTGGCCTCAAGCGTGGCCCGGCTCCCGGAGACTCCTATTATGACGAGGTGGACATCGCTCCTTTCCTGAGGAAGGGAGAGAATTGCATCTCCGTCCTTGTCTGGTATTTCGGTCGCAACGGTTTCAGCCATGCCGGCAGCGGACTCGCGGGACTGCTTTTCGAGGCGGAGGCTCCCGGGCTGGAGATCCTCTCTGACAAGACTTGGGAGGCGACGGTCTTCGGCGCCTATTCGAGCGCTGGGGAGCCGGAGGCCAACTACCGTCTTCCTGAGAGCAACCTGCGCTATGACGCCAGAAAGGAGATCCCTGACTGGCGCGACCCTGCCGCCAAACGCCTCGGAAGTGCGATGGAGCTTCCGGTGATAGTCGGCCAGGCTCCTTTCGGCAAGCTTGTCAAAAGACCCATACCTCTTTGGAAGACAAGTGGTCTGCTTGACTATCCTGAGGTCCGCAGGTCGGGCGACACCCTGGTCTGCGCACTTCCGTACAACGCCCAGATCACGCCGTACCTGAAGGTGAAGGCGCCGGCGGGCAGGACGATCAGGTTGCAGACCGACCACTACAAGGTCGCCTTGGCCAGGACGCAATGCCTTTGGGCTGAATATGTCACCAAAGATGGTGTGCAGGAATATGAGAGCCTCGGCTGGCTGAACGGCGACAAGATGTTCTACATCCTTCCGCCCGACGTGGAAGTCCTTGACGTGAAGTACAGGGAGACCGGCTACGACACCGAGATCTCCGGCACGTTCGAATGTGACGACCCTTTCCTGAATGAATATTGGAAGAAGGCGGTTCGTACCCTCTATGTCTGCATGCGCGACACCTACATGGACTGCCCTGACCGTGAGAGGGCGCAGTGGTGGGGCGACGAGGTGAATGAGCTGGGAATGGCCTTCTACTCCTTGTCACCGTCGTCGTGGGCGCTGGCGGTAAAGGGAATACACGAGCTGGTGAACTGGCAGAGGGTGGACGGTGTGCTGTCCTCTCCTGTGCCGGCGTTCAACTACTCCGCCGAGCTGCCGTCCCAGATGCTCGCCGCCTTGGGCTGGTACGGATTCCATGCGCAGTACTTCTACTCAGGCGACGATTCCTTCGTCCCGGTCGTCTATGACAGGATGAAAAAGTACCTGCATGAGGTCTGGAGGCTTGATGAGAACGGGATTCCGGTCTACAGGACAGGGGACTGGGACTGGCCGGACGCCGACTCTCCGGTCGATCAGCTCGCCTTGATGCCGTGTCTGTATTACCTTGCGCTGAAAGGCGAGCTGGAGTTCGCCAGATTGCTTGGCAAGACCGGGGACGTGGCCATGATCAGTTCGGTCATGGAGCGGCTCAAGGATTCGTACAACAGGCTGTACTGGACCGGCGAGGGCTACCGCAGTCCGTCCTACAGGGACCGTACCGATGACAGGCCTCAGGCTATGGCGTTGCTTGCCGGGATAGCCTCGGAGGACAAGTACCCTGCGATCGCTCGTGTACTGAAGACCACGGACATGGCCTCGACCTACATGGAGAAGTACATGGTGGAGGCCCTGTTCGTGCTTGGAGAGCCTTCCGCGGCTCTTGACAGGATGAAAAGGAGAATGGCCACGATCATGGATGAGCGAAGCTCGACTCTCTATGAGCATTGGAACTGGACGAATTCCAGCAACCATGCCTGGTCCGGCGCCAACATCATACTGCTCGGCCAGAAAGTCTGCGGCGTGGCTCCTTTGACTCCCGCCTTCGAGACCTTCTCCGTCCGTCCGCAGATGGGCTGGCTAAGGCGCGTCTCGACCTCGTTCGAGACTAAGTACGGCAGGATCAGCGTCTCCCTCTCCCGGAAGACCACCAAATCCAGGTCAGCCGTCCTTGAGATAGATGTTCCAGCCGGCACCAAGGCCGAGGTCGTCCTGAAGAATTCCAGGACAGCCATCCTGGAATCAGGGCATCACAAGGTGGAGGTCAAGATCTGACCCCATTGACAATCAGGATCCGGAGGCCTTGCTCAACAGGATTATTGCAAATATATTTGATTCAGCATGCTGAATTATCCGAAGATGTTAGTATCTTTATCAAGCGAAATGACAAAACAATTTTTTTCGATTATGACATACAGAACTGTACTGGCAGCCGCCGCATTATTCACGGTTGCCTTCACCTCGTCCGCGAAGGACGGATCCTACAAGGTTGTCTCACCTGACGGTCATCTCTCGGCCACGGTAGTGGTTGGTAAGACAATCTCCTATTCGGTCTCAAGGGACGCTGTCGGCCTGATTGATGCGTCGGAGATCTCGATGACGCTTTCGGACGGCATAGTCTTCGGAGAGAACGACAAGGTGCGCAAGGTGCGTAAAACCGCTGTGGATCAGGTGATTCCGACAGTTGCCTACAAGAGGTCGGAGGTTCGTGACAACTACAATGAGCTATCTCTCATATTCAAGGAATTCTCTCTTGTTTTCCGCGCCTACGACGAGGGTGTCGCCTACCGCTTCGTCAGCTCGCTGAAGAAAGACGGCAAGGTGCTGTCGGAGAAGGCTCGCTTCAATTTCGCGAAGGACTGGAGCGCCTATGTCCCTTACGTGGCTCAGCACTTGGAAACCCTTGAGAGTCAGTACTGGAACTCTTTCGAGAACACCTACACGGTCACTCCTCTTTCCGGTTGGAACAAGGAGCGCCTCGCCTTCCTGCCGATAGCGGTTTCCGCCGATGACGGGATGAAGGTTTTGATCACCGAGTCCGACCTTCTGGACTATCCGGGAATGTACCTCTACAACGAGGGCGATGCCACAACCCTCTCCGGACGTTTCGCGCCGTACCCGAAGACTGTTGAATATGGCGGCCACAACATGCTTCAGGGCATTGTCAGGGAGCGCGAGGACTACATCGCGTCCTGCTCGGCCGGCGAGTCTTTCCCGTGGAGGATAATCATGGTGACGACAAACGATGCGGACCTGGCCGTCAACGACATGGTCTGGAAGCTCGGAACGCCTGCCGATCCTTCGGTGGACTACAGCTGGGTGAGGCCTGGCAAGGTGGCGTGGGACTGGTGGAACGCATGGAACATCTACGGGGTGGACTTCCGCGCCGGCATCAACAACGACACCTACAAGTACTACATCGACTTCGCCCAGAAGCATGGCATTGAATATGTCATCCTCGATGAGGGCTGGGCTGTCAACAAGAAGGCCGACCTGATGCAGATCGTCCCTGAGATCGACCTCCCGATGCTTTGTGAATATGCCAAGGCTCACAACGTCGGCCTCATCCTGTGGGCCGGCTACTATGCCTTCGACCGTGACATGGAGAATGTCTGCCGCCATTATTCTGAAATGGGAATCAAAGGCTTCAAGGTGGACTTCATGGACAGGGACGACCAGATGATGGTGGATTTCTTCAGGCGCGCCGCCGCCACCGCCGCCAAGTACGGTCTCTTGGTTGATTTCCACGGGGCATTCAAGCCGGTCGGACTCAACCGCACCTATCCAAATGTCATCAACTATGAGGGAGTCTTCGGTCTTGAGCAGATGAAATGGAGCAAGTCCGACGTGGATCAGGTGACCTACGATGTCACGGTTCCTTTCATCAGAATGGCCGCCGGCCCGATGGACTACACGCAAGGCGCCATGCGCAACGCCACAAGGAGGAACTACCATCCGGTCAACTCTGAGGCGATGAGCCAGGGCACACGCTGCCATCAGCTTGCTGAATATGTAGTTTTCGACTCTCCTCTGAACATGCTGTGCGACTCTCCGTCCAACTACATGGCCGAGCCGGAGTGCACCAAGTTCATCGCCGACTGCCCTACGACATGGGATGAGAGCGTGTCCGTCAACGGTGTTCTGGGCAGCTACATAACCCTGGCCCGCCGCAGCGGCGACATCTGGTACGTCGGCTCTCTAAACGACTGGACCGCCCGCGACCTAACCCTTGATCTCTCCTTCCTTGGCGAAGGTGACTGGGTCATGGAAATCTTCCGCGACGGCATCAACGCCGACCGCGCCGCCCGCGACTACAAACGCGAGTCCGCCCAGCTTTCCGCCGACCGTAAGTTAACGATCCACATGGCCCCCGGCGGCGGTTGGACAGCCCGCATAACCAAAAAGTAATGCACCACACCTGCCGTCTGACAGACAGCAGCCAGACACGCCCGCCCCGTCTCTTTCGGGACGGGCTTTTTTTTGTTCTCCTAAACAACTAGTAATCTTTGTTTGTTTTTCGGTTAATATTTATTTCTTATCAGTCATGTGCCGCTGACACACTTCTTATTCGGAAAATATCCTTAAAAATCATCTGATAATCTGAGACATCTGTTTTTTAATATTACTTAGTGCTGAAGAATGAGTTCTTCATTGTGCGGAATATAAAGCAAAAACGATAACTTTGCAACCGAATGAGTATATGAGAAAGCATGGGTTAATCTATGCGTTTTTATACTAATGTACTAAGTCTCATTAATTATAGACTAAGAGCCATGTCGTTTTTAGAAAAATATGCTGATTTGCAGGCAGACTTCTACCATTATATGGTAAGGTATGGAGGAATTAAAAATAAAACTAGTGGAGATTATGTGACAAGGATGAAATTTTTGGCGCATGATTACTCTTTGGACGATACTCTGACAAAAGATAGGATTGACGAAATATTACGTCAGGAAGAAAAGAAACGTCACGAACGGAGTGTCTATACCAGCAAGAAAAGTATTACAGACTTTAGGGCGGGGTTAATTAAGTTCCATGCATTTATCAATTCTGATTATTTTAAGCGAACATCGGACTCTATCATGACAGAAATCAAGGCTGTCGAGAATGACAATACTATAAAAGCAACAGAAAAAGAATCTATTATAAAGGCTCGTGTGGGGCAGGGTGTTTTCAGAAAGGAACTTATTGATTATTGGCATGGATGTGCTATAAGCCAATGCCATTTGACATGGATGCTTGTCGCCTCCCATATCAAGCCTTGGAAAGATGCTGATAATAAAGAACGTTTGGATGCTTATAATGGTCTGCTTTTACTTCCCAACTACGATAAGTTATTTGATACTGGCTATATATCCTTTGATCAAAATGGGAGAATAATGTACTCTCGGTTGTTAGATAAGGTTGACAGAGAAACCATTGGTCTCACCAACGATTTACACTTGGTAAAACTTGATGAGCGGCATCTACGATATCTCAAGTACCACAACGAAAACTGTTTCTTGGATGTTTAAACTCCAAGTGTTTTTATTTGGGTGATTTTGGGGAAAGCAATTGTACCAAAGTGAGATCGATCATCTCGATATCAGAAATGATTCTTCCCACAATTCTTTTGTCCCCTTCGGAGAACTCCTTTGTCCTTTCTATCGCATTTGAAAGAATCTGCTCTGCTTGTTGTAATTGGTCGCAAAACCATTTGATGTCATTCGATACTGGCTTCATATTGAGTATTATTATGTATCGCGAATGTATCAAAGATTATCAAGAATTGCAACATTTGCAATTGTTGATATTTTTGAATATTATTGTCATAGTGAAAAAAGTCAGAGTATTGCCCATCATAGTCAGGCGTTACTTTAATGATAAAGTTTAGCGAAGGTCAGCCATGCCGGACACGATGACTAAGGAGCAGCGGCATTATTGCATGTCGCGGATCAGGGGGAAGGACACACGGCCGGAGATGGTTGTGCGCAGGGGGCTGCATTCGATGGGGTTCAGGTACTCGCTGCATTCAAGGAGGCTTCCGGGGTGTCCGGATCTTGTGCTTAGAAGGTATCACACCGTGATATTCGTGAACGGGTGCTTCTGGCACGGGCATCCGGGGTGCGGGAAGTTCAGGCTTCCGCACAGCAACGTTGAGTTCTGGGCGGAGAAGATCCGCAGGAACAAGGAGCGGGACGCTGCCGAGACCGCCGCTCTTGAGGCGCTGGGATGGAATGTGATTGTGGTGTGGGAGTGCGAGCTGTCGCCGGTGGACAGGAGAAAGACCCTTGAGAGGCTGGCCTCCACGTTAAGACGGAATGTCGAACCGGAGTCGATCCATCCTATTCCTTTGTCAGTAAGGAAGTTGTCCTTGGAGGAATGACGGCGGTACATGACCATGGCAATGGTTTGTGAATATGATTGTTTGACTTTAGTAAGTATTAAAAAATAAGTTGGTAAAGATTTGTGAAGAATTTTCGAGGATAGTTTTTAAGGATTACTTAATAATTAGTTGGTTATGAAGTCTTTGAATGTGTCGCAAAAGTTGGCGGCGGCGATATTCATACTTTCGTCCGTGGCGAATCTGCTCGGCAAGCTTTTGGGTGTGAATATTCTTGTGTTATGCTCCAAGCCGCTGATTGTGCCGTCGCTGGCGCTCTTCTGCTGGCTGCTATTGACAAGGGAAGGCGTTCGCGGAAGGCGGGTGACCACGTTGATGCTGGCTATGGCGTTCGGGGCGTTGGGGGACATCCTGCTGATGTTCAACGGGCAGACCTTCTTCCTCGCTGGGCTTCTGGCCTTTCTCGTCGGTCACATATTCTATTTCCTGACGATTCCTGAGCCGCGAAAAGTTACAGGCACAAAGGAGGTGCTGATGAGGTTCATGATTCTGGCCATCCTGATCGCTGTCACGACCATCCCCGCCCACGCATTCGATGTCAAGGGATTCTTGGGAGGCTGCGTCGTGGTGTACGCAGGTGTGTTCGCATATGTCATCAACGCGGTGATTTTGGCAGCCGTCGAGACCAAAAACCGCCTCTACATCATGACCCTCGTAGGCTATGTCCTGTTTGTCATCTCTGATGCGATCCTTGCCGCCGGCATGTTCACCGGCATACGCCTTCCGTTGCATGGCTTCCTGGTGATGCTGACCTACATCCCGGCACAGTCGCTGATCGCCCTGTCGCTCACTTCTGTGGAGATTGGAAACCGCAAGGATCAGTCAGACCGGTGATCATAGTTATTATGGCTTTGCCTCACGAGGGGCAGTTTGTATGTCGCTGACCAAATAAAGAGCGATGCGGATTGATAATTTCCCCGAAAATTGTTATTTTTGCATCGCAAAACACGGAGGATTGTCCGAGTGGTTTATGGTGCTTGTCTCGAAAACAAGTCGGCTGAAAGGCCCCACAGGTTCGAATCCTGTATCCTCCGCCAAATCGCTGTAATGAACTAATAGTCATTAGTTTTACTTTACTCTTTTTAGATGCTCTTCTTCCTTGTATGATGTGCCCTACGCATTGTAGGATGATGCTTGTTACCCATCCTCCGATCTGGTATCCCGCCCTCTGCCTCCCATCTGTGCCGCTCCGAGCGTGAAAAACCCCGAATCCCGCCCGCAGCCTCCCGCCGCAACCTCCTTATTGCTTTACGAATATTTATTACTATATTCGTTCGATTATATTTAAGGATTACTTATCTTGCAGAAACAATTGATTGATATGTTAATGAAGAAATCATCTTTCGCCGCGACGGTGGCTCTCGCACTGGTGCTGGCCGGGTGCTCGGGCAATGGGCCTGACGAGAACATCGCATTGAACAAGGCGGCTTACGCATCGTCAACCTATGACTACAACCTTACGGCGCAACTGGTCACCGACGGGGTCGTCGAGAGTGGGGAGCCGGCCTGGCTGAAGGTCTCCACGCCCGAAGGCGAACTTCCTCGGCGCGAGAAGGAATGGACGGTGGATGCGGGGCCATATTCAAGAAACACATTGGAAGGGTACAGCACCTTTCTTGAATATGAGTGGGGACGCCAGAGTTTTACCGCGTCCTGTGTCAGGATCCGGGGATATGTCGTCTATCAGGAACCTAGCTCTGAATGGTCAATTTCTTGCCGCGCTTCAGGCTCCGGTTCGGATTTCCGTGAGGTCGGATTCATCGGAGGATCCGGGCTGCCGGGATCGCCGCGCCATCCCGAGGTGATCACCGACCCTAATAAGCTGGCTGAGACTCTGACAAGGCCGGCTAGGGAGTTGGATCTAGAGATACCTCTTGCCAATGCTGTGGATTTCAGTCGCATCCATGTTCAGTTCGAGATGGAAGGCGCTCTTTTCTGGGTCATCAAGTCCGTGGATTTCTCCTTGGAGAAGTCCTTCGGCAGAAGTTCCGACACGGGGCCTTACGACTCAAAGGAGGCCAGGGGATTCAACATGCTTCCTTCTGAGGTCTTTACCAGCGCATGGATGAGCGCGGACGGTGGCCCGCAGTGGATCAGCGTCGATCTTGGCTCAAAAAGAAAGTTCGACGAGATCCGGCTGCATTGGATCCATAGAGCCGAGGGCGGCTGGGTCGAGGTTTCGGACGACGCGAAGGTCTGGAGACGAGTCGCGGATCTTCCGGCGACGGATTCGCTGACATATTCATTCAAGGCGAAAGGGAACGCGCGCTATGTCCGCCTCCGCCTGACGGGAGCGGCTGATGATGGTGAGTGTCTGGCTTTGAGCGAGTTTGAGGTGTTCGGACCGAAGGTGAAAGACGGCAGGTCCGACGATGCGGAGTGGAAGCTTCAGAGAGCCTCGGCGGTGACTTCCGGCGGTGAGGAGATCTCCTCCAATGAATATGACGACGCTGATTGGCTGCCTGCCGTCGTGCCGGGAACGGTTCTCTACTGCTACATCGCCGCCGGTGCGGTTCCGGATCCGGCGATCGCCGACAACAACCTGCATATTTCCGAATCCTACTTCAACTCGGATTTCTGGTACAGGTGGACACCTGCGACCCAGTCGCTTACCCTGCCAAAGCGCCCGGGAGACCGCATCTTCCTTACCTTCGACGGAATCAACTGGAAGGCAGAGGTTTATCTCAACGGCAACCGGCTTGGAAACATCGCCGGCGCTTTCAGGCGCGCACGCTTTGACATCACGGATCTGCTCCGGGAGAACGGTAACGTGGTAGCGGTTCGCGTCATCAAGCCAGCCCATTACGCGGCGGTAAAGGAGAAAAACGCCGAGAGTCCTGACTTCAACGGAGGTCAGTTGGGAGCCGACAACCCAACATTCCATGCGACCGTCGGCTGGGATTGGATGCCTACGGTCAGAGGCCGTGACATGGGGATCTGGAACGATGTCAGGATCGAGCGGTCCGCTCCGGTGTACCTCAGCGACCCTCTGGTGCAGAGCCGCTTGAAGGACGGTCTGGCATCGATGACGGTGTCCGTCAATGTGGCCGGAGTCTCTTCGGAAGACGTTGCCGGAACCCTCCGTGGAACTATAGAAGGAATTGAGTTTAAGCGGCATATCGTCGCCAAGGCGGGGACGGTCGAGACTCTGGCATTCACGCCGGAGGAATATTCACAACTGAAGGATCGCGAGATCGCTCTTTGGTGGCCGAACGGCTACGGCGAGCCGAACCTGCACAAGGCCACCTTCTCGTTCATTCCTGACGGGGCGGACGAGGCGATGACCTCCATCGAGTGGCTTGCCGGAATCCGCGAATTCACTTACGGCGACGTGATGAGCGACCTTAAAATGTTCATCAATGGCCGCCGCTTCTTCCCGAAAGGCGGGAACTGGGGGTTCAGTGAATATAATCTCCGCTACGGAGCCGATGAATATGACACCGCTGTCCGCATGCACAGAGACATGAATCTGAATATGATCCGTAACTGGGTCGGCCAGACGGGCGACGAGGAGTTCTACGAGGCTTGTGACAAGTACGGAATCGTGGTCTGGCAGGACTTCTGGCTTGCGAATCCGGCCGACGGTCCGGATCCGGACGACAATGAGATGTTCCTTGACAATGCCAGGGATTATGTCAGCCTGATCCGCAAGCATCCAAGCATCGGACTTTACTGCGGACGCAACGAGGGCTATCCTCCTGCCGCCTTGAACGATGGCCTTGTCATGACCGTGAAGGATCTCCATTCCGACATCGTGTACATCCCAAGTTCAGCGGACGACGGTGTCAGCGGTCACGGCCCTTACCGTGCGGTCGAGCCTTCCTTCTATTTCGAGAACCCTACGTCCAAGTTCCACAGCGAGAGGGGAATGCCGGCCATCATGGACTATAAGAGCCTGTCGCAGATGCTGACATCCGGGCATTTGTGGCCTATCGATGATGTCTGGGGGCAGCATGATTTCACCAGGACGGGAGCGCAGGGAGACACGGCGTTCATCGGGATGACCCGCAGGCGTTTCGGTGACCAGGCATTGGAGTCCGCCGAGAGGTTCGCGAAGTATGCCCAGTGGATCAACTATGATGGCTACCGTGCCATGTATGAGGCTAACAATGTGAACCGCAAGGGATTGCTGATCTGGATGTCCCACAGTGCGTGGCCGAGCCTCGCATGGCAGACTTACGACTATTGGTTCCGTCCGACCGGTGCGTGCGCCGCCGTGAGGAAGGCCTGTGAGCCGTTGCACATCCAGTTGAACCCGGCCACTTGCCGGATTGAGGTTGTCAACGCCAGCTGCGGTGATCTTAATAACCTTACAGCCAGCGTTACCTTAGTCAATCCGAACGGTGAGGAAGTATATTCAAAAACAGCCAAGGTAAGTCCTGCGGAGGACACGACGACTCCGGTGCTTGACATCGCTGATGTGCCGGATGGTCTTTGCATCGTGACTCTCTCCCTGACTTCCGCTGACGGAAAACTCCTTTCGGAGAACCGCTATTTCCGTAATTTCCGGTCCGGCAAGGACACCGGCGACTATCAGGCGTTGGTCGGCACAAAGTGGCTGGATGATTCCATGCTCAGGTTCGATTGACGGGTGGGATGCGAAAAAGAAGTTGGCTGATTTTGGTAACGTGCAAAATCAGCCAACTTCTTTTTTGTATCCTTTAGTAATCCTTAAAAGATTACCTACTTGTTTTTTAACGCTTACTTAGTTTGCGTTAAGGATTACTATAAAGTCGTGAGGCGGAAGTTGCGCCAGAGGACTTTGATGTTGTTGCCGTCGTGGATCTGGAGCATGATGCGGCCTGACTTTAATCCGATCAGCTCGTCATTGATGTCAACCATAGGCTCGCCGTTCAGCCATGTCTTCACATTGTCGCCCTCCACTCTCAGGCGAAGCGTGTTCCATTCTCCTTCCTTGAGGATCTCCTCCTTCTCGTCAGGAATCTGGACCAGCCAGCCACGGCCGTATGACTCGTAGATGCCAGCCGTGTCATAGCCCTTCGGAGCGACCTCGCACTGCCAGCCGTTCACGATGTTGTTCTGGTAGCCGCCCTCCACGAAAGAGTGGAAGAAGAGGCCGGAGTTGCCGTTGGAGCACTGCCGGAACTCCACGGTGAGGTCGAAGTCCTTGTAATATTCACGGGTTCCGAGATAGCCGTAGCGGAGGTCTTCTCCGTTCTCTGTCACGAGGTTGCCTTCCTCGTCCACACCGGTGCGCATGCTTCCGAACAACTCCCATCCGTGCAGATCCTTGCCGTTGAAAAGCTCGACCTCCTTGCCGGCCTTGCGTGGCAGTTCCTTGATCTTGATGTTTCTGAAAGAGGCCGGGTCGCCGTGGTCCTGAAGACAGATCACGCCTTCGTGAGCGAGACCATATTCAGTGGCGTCGCCCCATTTGCCGCTTGCCTTCCTCTCGAACCAGTCGTCCGTCCAAGCCTCGAACTCAAGGATCTTCTCGCCGTTGAGCCAATGCTCCACGTGGCCGTTGTCGAAGACGATCTTCGAGTTGTTCCATTCTCCCTGAGGGTTGACCTTCATCTTGCTGTAGTCAGGAAGATGCATCGCGTAGTCCACGCCGAGTTTCTGCCACTCTTCCAGTCTGGTAGGGGCATTGACTTCTTCCCAACCCTCATTGTCAATCAGTTGGTACTCCGGTCCGGTGACATACGGAACCTTGAATTTAGGATTCTCGACCACGTGGTAGAGCATTCCGCTGTTTCCTCCGTGCGTGAGTTTCCAGTCCCACGAGAGTTCAAAATTCTCGTACTTCTTGTCCGTGACGATGTAGCCCGACTCGTCGGCTCCTTCTCCGGAAGCCTGGATGCAGCCGTCCACGACGGTCCAGCCGTTGGTCAGAGAGTCGCCGTTGTAGTCACGCCAGCCATTGAGGTTCTCTCCGTTGAAAAGGAGTACCCAGCCGTCAGCCTTCTCGGCGGAGGTCAATGTGTTCGGTTTTGTGCCGCAGGATGTCACCGCTGTCGCTAATCCGGCGACGGCAAGTGCCAAAATGATCTTTTTCATGGTAGAAATATTAAATATACAGTTTTGTGTCATCGTGAGTGATGGTTGTAAGCCAGTCAATTCAAGTGCAAAAATATGCAAATCTCCGAACGAATGCAAATAATGCTCTGGCGCGGAGTGGCTTACTGATGGTTGAAAAGCGGCTTCCAAGCGCTTCCCGGCGTGTTTCGAGGCGCGGACAGTGTGTTTTTTTTATGTTGAAAAAAAGAGAATCTCGGGGAAATTGTGTAAACTTGCAACTAATTTTTGAAAAACGGACTGTATGAAGAAGAATCTGACAAGATTTGTCTATGGCTTTATGCTTTTGATCGCCACCTCTTGTGGCAAGAATGGAACAACCCCCGATCCGGCTCCCGCGCCGGAACCTGAGCCGGAGCCGAGTCCGGAGGTGGTTGCCGACAACCTAAGCAAGGACGGAACCTCCAATTGCTATCTCATCACCAAGAAAGGCGATTATTCCTTTGACGCGACCGTTAGAGGGAACGGGGCCGCCACGGAAGGTCTTGACGCTCCGGAGAAACTGTCGCCGGCATCAGCGGCGCTGGTCTGGGAAACATCCAAAGGGATGATCACGAATGTCGCTTTCAAAGACGGGAAGATAACCTTCAAGGCGGCCTCTCAGTCGGGCAACGCTTTGATCGCGGCCTGTTCGGAGGACAAGACGATCATCTGGAGCTGGCACATCTGGTTCCCGGAGGAAGCGATCGCCACGTCAACCTCAAAGACGGGTTATGAGGTTATGAATATGAACCTTGGCGCGATGACTTCCTCTTTCGGCTCGACTCCGGATGTAAGGCCCTATGGCTTGCTGTACCAGTGGGGACGTAAGGATCCATTCCCGTCCTCTCCGACTCTCACAGGGGACATCAACACGGTCGGCTCGCCGGTCTACGGGCCGGAAGGGAAGGAGGTCAAGATCTCTTACTCTCCTCGTAATTCGGTAGAATCCAACACGTTGGCATATTCAATAGCGAACCCGACAAAATGCTTTTCCAACAACGCGCAGTACGTCTCGTGCCGGGATTGGCTGAAAGCGTCCGACAGCAACGACGCATTGTGGGGGAATCCTTATGGCTGGGAAAGGGATTCCGAGAACAAGTACCCGAACAAAGGTGCCAAGTCTTTCTATGATCCGTGTCCTGTTGGCTACCGTGTGCCGCCTGCCGATGTTTTCAGGACGTTCGCCGTGCCGGGAGGATATTCAGAGAACCTGGCGGAATTCGATGTCGATGATGTCGATGGTGACGGCTTGGTCACCGCGAAGGACTTCAATTACGGATGGTCGTTCAAAATGAAGGAAGGTTCCCTGCTTTTCCCTGCCGCCGCCCGCTATGACGGCACTTATGCGATGCTGTATGGCTCCAAGAGCGGACTTTGGGGAGCCTACTGGGGAAACTCCTCCGCCAAGTCCACCGCAGCCAAGGGGCTTGGGTTCTGTGTCCTCGCTTTCAGGTGTGAGCCTACCGGAGTCTCCGTGTCGCCCACCGCGGCGGCTAGTCGCGCCGACGCCTATTCCGTCCGCTGCGTCAAGGAGTAGCGGAGTCGGACATTGTCGCTTTGCCTGGCGGTTGGCTTATTCCATGAACCTGATCATGTCCTCACGTCTTGGCTTGGCCTCCGGAGTTTCGTCCGGGTAGCCCAAGGCGATGCAGTAGAGCAGTTTGTAGCCTTGTGAGAACGCCATCCGGTCGAGATAGGGCTTGGCCGATGGCGAATCGAGGAGCCAACGCGCTGAGCTTCCCAAGCAGCAGGATCCGATGCCCTTTGCCCAGGCGGCGAGGATGATGTTCTCGCCAAGCAGACCGCAATCGATCTGTGCCATGTCGTACTGTGTGTCGTAGGCTATGCAGATGACGCACGGGGCGTTCACGAAGATATTCTTGAAGCCTTTCCGCTCCGCGATCTTCGGATTGTCCTTCACCACGGCTCTTGTGATCGAGTCGATGAGGGCAGGGGAGTCGATCACCCTTATCTCATACGACTGCAGGTTCTGACCGTTCGGCGCGTTGACGCCGCATCTCAGAATGTCGTTCAAGGTCTCCCGGCTGATGACGGAGTCTTTGTAGGCGCGTATGCTTTTTCGGCTCATCATCAAGTCGGTCACGACAGTTGCGGTATCAACATTTGCCGTAGCTTCCTGCCGCTTGTTTTCGTTGCATGCCGGCAGCAAAAACAGTGTGGCGGCTATGCCTAAAAGTGTCTTTTTCATAATCATCTTATTATCAATAACCTATTAACTGCTGTGCTGTTCAGTGCGGCCTGAAGGTCTCGCGGACGAAGCGCCGTCAGTCTTCCATTTTCTGCCACCCCCGATCCGTCCCGTCTGAACAAAAATACACTTTTTCCGAACATCATTCAAGCGCTTGCCGTTTTTTCAACGACTGTCCGATGATTTTTTTTTAATGTATTCTTGTCCTGAATTTGTGCCTTGCTGATTTTGAGGCAAACCTGTTGGGTGCCGAAGGCTCGTAGATCGATGTGGGCATGGCATGGTGCTTAGGCAGATTCGGCGACCGACGAGGGAACCTGCGGGAGTCTTCGGCGTGTGCGTTTTACAAAAGACGTTCAGCCCAAATGGCTTTTGAAGGCGGTGGGACTATGAATATGTTGAAAAAGTATAGTGTAAGACCGAGAGTTTTTCAGCATATTCTTTAATTGACGGCGTTCTATGCCCTTTCGCCCTGAACGTATTTTGTAAGATTTAAGATTCAGGTGCTGGTCATGTTGCCTGAATGTGCCGCCGGTCAGCGTTAGATCACTGCCGCTCATCGCCGCGGCTGGCCGCTTGGATAGGGGACTCAGAATAAAAATGCCTCTCAGGTGACTGAGAGGCGGATTTTTGTGGAGCATAGGAGGATCGAACTCCTGACCTCAAGATTGCGAACCTTGCGCTCTACCAGCTGAGCTAATACCCCGTTGGGACTGCAAAGATACAAAAAACTTCATTTATACAATGAATTTCATTCGAGAATATTGCGCAAAACAATTATTGATTGTGACAACGGATGTCCTGCGTGCGATTCAAAGTGGAGGATGGTAACACCATTATAGCAAGTTAGGTAAATTGCCTGCACGCGTGATGTCCTGCGTGCGATTCAAAGTGGAGGATGGTTACCGTGTGGAGGCAATGAATTCCTTATACTTGATGAAATCATCCGGAAGCGGCATGTCATAGACCTTGCTTCTGAGGAATGCTCCGTAATCCTTGATGTCTGAATATTTCGACTGCTCCTCCACGGTCAGAGTCTCTCCGACGCCGACTCTGATCCTTCTGTACCTCTTGTTGACAAGTTCGTGCGGAAGCTGCATCAGGCGCACCCTCCAGTCTATCAGCCCAAGATTATAGAACCATAATGAATTATGGTCGAAAAACCGGATAGGGACAATCGGAACCTTGGCTTTCCGTATAAGCCTCAGAACCGCTTCCTGCCACTCTCTGTCCTTGATTTTCATCTCTTTAAGGCTGAGGTCGGACACGGCACCGGACGGGAAGAATCCCACCGGTTCACCATCGTGAAGCCTTTCCAGAACCTCACGGACTCCCTGAATGTTCTTGGCTGTTATTCCCTTGTTCAAGTTGTTCTTCGGATTGACAACGATGAGACTTGGGCGCAGCGCTTCGACAAGGGCGAGGAATTCGGTCACCATCACCTTGAAGCCAGGCCTGATGTGTCCGATAAGGTCAATGAGAATGACACCGTCCATACCTCCGTAGGGATGGTTGCTGACCGTGATGAACGGCCCGTCGGGCAAATTCGCAAGCCTTTGCGAGCCTCCCAGCTGGTAGTTGACCCCAAGCTTGTCCAAGAGTGCGCCTGCGAAATCCGTCCCTTGATGTTCATCAATCGTGTCGTAAATGTCGGACAGTGTCTTGATGGACAGGACTTTTCTTAGGAAACCTGCGACAGTGTTGCCGATTTTTCCCTTGAAAACCGGCGCAAATTGCTCAATCTGTTCTACTGGAAGAAGAGGCATTATTTGTCGTCCCTCTTAGGCATCGGATCCATCTTGGCGTAACCCTTTGCGTCACTGATGATTGTCACCAGATAAATGATCACAAGCAAGGCCAGGATCACAAGACCTGCCACGTCAAGCGCCCTGAGGTCGATGTCCTTGCCGAATATGCTGACCACTGTGCTGAACTCCCTGAGCGGCTCTATGAATATAAAGAGAGATGTCAAGATAATGGCGATCACTCTGAACTCAGTAGGTCCAAGTTTGGCGTAGGTGAGCCTGAACTCGCTCTTGAGGTGGGCGTTCACGCTGACGTTGACAGTTAGGCAAAGATAGACCACGAATATCATCAGCGCCAGATCCAGCCGCATAAGGTATGACAGTCCGAGGCCTACGAACATAAAGGCTTCGTTTATGCAATCTACCGTGTGGTCGAGATAGTAGCCGTAGATCGGTCTCTGGGTCTTGCGGACTCTGGCAAGAGTGCCGTCAAGGGAGTCTCCGTACCAGTTGACTACGAAGCCGAAGCAGCTGAGCCAAAGGAAGTTGACGTTCACGCTGCAGAGGATGTACCCGGCTCCGATCATTATCGCACCGAGTGTGCCGATGGCTGTGAGTGTGTCAGATACGACCCATTTCGGCTGCCTCTCGGCCAGCCAGACAAGGGCCTTCTTCTCGACCCCGTTCAGGATGGAGGTCTGTATTCTTTCCGCTTTCTTGTCTGCCATATTAATTATGTGTTAGATGTTTTTGACGTAAATCCTGGCTCTCTTGTGGAGGTGATGCTCGAATTTGCCCCAAAGGTTCTGGACATTGTGGTTCTCCTCAAGCTCGCGGGTGCTTTCGACGTACTTGATGCCGTTCTTGTGCATCCCGCGGCCGATCTTGGAGATGATCATGGCGTTGACACCTTTGTCCTTGTATTCATTTGAAATGGCTATCAGCAGGGCATCAATCGTGTCATTGTGGTGCAAAGCCTTGAGAATGTGTATGAACCCGAACGGGAACATATGCCCTTTCGCTTTCTGCAGAGCCTTTGACAGTGATGGAAGGGTGATTCCGAATCCGACCACCTTGTCGGTCTCGTCAACGATGACAGAGACGTAGTCCAGATTGAGGTTCGGGAAGAACTGGTCCTTGAGATCCTCGCACTGGGCAGGGGAGAGCTCCGAGAATCCGTGCAAGACAGAGTAACATTCGTTCATCACACGGAATATTCCGTCGGCATATTTGTGGAGCAGCTCATTCTTGTTCTTGTAGTCGCCTTCCTTGAGATTGTAGCGCTCACCGATCATTTCGGCGAAGTGGAAATAACGGTCAAGATTGTCCGGAACAGTGATCTTATATTCCACGAAATCAGTCTCTTTCGAGAATCCTTCTTTCAGGAGCATCGGCTCGTAGTAGGGAGCGTTGTACTTTCCGTAGGCAGTGGGAAGCTGGTCGAAACCTTCGACAAGAACTCCGGAGATGTCAAACTCAAGGAAACCGACAGGGCCTTCAATGATCTCCATGCCCTTTTCGACGGCATATTCCTTCACCCTTTCCATCAAGGCATGGACAACTTCCTGTGATTCTATGAAGTCTATCCATCCGAAACGGCATATTCTCTTATCGACTTTCTTATTGTACTTGTAGTTGATGATCCCGGCGACTCGTCCGACGATCTTTCCGTCCTCATCGTAGGCCAGCCAGTACTTACCCTCACAAACCTCGAACGCCCTGTTCTTTCCCGGCGTCAGAGTGTCCATGTCCATCGACTCGATCTGAGGGACGTAGTACTTGTTGTCCGCGTATAGTTCGTTAGGGAACCGGACAAAACGTCTCAGATCTTGCCTGCTTGTCACTACTTTGGTTGTAATAGCCATTATTTCTTGTCTTAAACCACAAAAATAACAAAAAACGACAAATATTCCTTTTTTTAGGGATTACTTAGAGCTCCACTTTTTCTAATGAGCGGCCGAGCGGCTCCGGTTGACGACTGCCACTCCGCTGAAAACCATAATGATGGCTACTATTTTCTGCCAGGTCATCGTGTCCATCCCGCCGATGACGCTGAGCAGGCAGGCCAGAATCGGCTGAAGGTAGGTGTACATCGCCACGATGGTCGGGCGGACGCTTTTCTGGCCGACCGGAATCAGAAAGTATGCGACAAAGGTGGCAAAGAAGATAAGATAGCCTATCTCAAGGGCTTGCGGCAACTTGATGGCGGCGTAGTCGGTGTGGAGCAGATCCTCAAAAGACAGCGGCAGCGACATCAGAAGCGAGAAAAGAAACATCCACTTCATAAAAGTGATCACTGAATATCTTTGAATCAGCGGCCTGAACGCTCCGAGGTACAGCGAGAAGCTGATGCTGTTCAGGAACAGCAGAATAAACCCTAAAGGCTGCGTGGCCTCGACCCCATTGTGACTATGTACGGAATTGAATATCAGGAATATGATTCCGATGAAGCTGATTCCTACTCCGGCGGCCTTCTTCGCGGTGATAGGCTCTTTTACGAATATGAACGCGAAGAACATGGTGAAGATCGGGCCGAGTGTTCCGATGATGGACGCGTCTATGGTCGTGGCCATCGTGATGCCTTTGAGGAACGTGTATTGGGTGATGAACAGACCGAATATGGATGCCAACGCAATCTGTATCAGATCTTTGATCGGGACTTTCTCTTTAGGCGTGAACAATGAGATCAGCCAGAACAAAGCTGACGCTCCGATGGCTCTCAGCGTGAACAATGCGATAGGGGAGACAACCGCCGAATTGGAGATGTCCTTTGTCAGTACGATGTTGACACCGAAGATCGTGTAGGCCGCCAGCAGTGCCAGATGCCCTTTCAGATTGCCGCCCGCCATTCCATTCCGATTACTGTTCGCCATAGCCGTCCTCCGAGCATTGCGGGCATATTCCTTTAATAAGGTAGTTCGCCGTGGTTTCTGAATATCCCGCCGGGAGCGTCACAGGGGGGATGTGGATGTCCTCAAGGCAGAAGGTGCGGTGGCACTTCTCGCAGAAAAAATGCACGTGCGCGTCCTCGTCGCGCGCTGAGTCGTGGCTCAGGCAGAGCTCGTAGCGGGTGCCGTCGCCGCCGTCCTCGATCGCGTGCACGAGGTGGTGCTCCTTGAACAGCGTGAGGCTTCTGAATATTCCAGACTTGTCGATCGTGCCGATCTTGTCCTCCAGCTCCATGAGGCTCAGCGGACGGCCCTCGGTAAGGAGCGCCTTTGCCACAATCAGCCTGTTGGCCGTGGTTTTCACCCCGTGCCTCTCAAGCAATTCCGTCAGGTCTATGTTCGGCATATCTCCTATCTGTTTTTATATTACGCATCGCAAATTTACTTAATTTTTTGAAGTATTGTATTCCGTTCGATAGAATGACAGGAGCGAAGCGACAAGTCGGCTTCTGCCGACCGGCCATAGGCCGAAATCCTCCAAAGGGGGTGCAGGGGGGTATATGTTGCAAATTTTGGTTTGACCAAACCAAAATTTGCAACCAAGTTGCAGAAATGATTATCGACCTTTGCTCCGTTGAAATCAAAGTCAAAGAAAGAATATGGAGAAGGAAAACAAAATCAGATTCGCAAGAATCATTCTTTCAGCCGCCCTGCTTGGCGTGGCAGTCTTGGTCGAGAAGAAGTGCGACCTCAGCGTCTGGCAGCTTCTCTTTGTTTATTTAATCCCTTATCTCATCGCTGGTTACGACACCTTGCTTGAAGCTGGAGAGAAAATCGTCAAGGGCGACTTCTTCGACGAGGACTTCCTGATGAGTATCGCCACCATTGGCGCTCTCTGCATCGGATTCCTTCCAGGAGCTGAGACACAGTTTCCGGAGGCGGTCTTCGTGATGCTGTTCTTCCAGGTCGGAGAACTTTTCGAGGACATAGCCGAAGGCCGGAGCCGCAAGTCAATCTCGGCATTGATGGACATAAGACCGGACACGGCCAATGTTGAACGTGACGGGAAAGTCTTGACAGTCAATCCAGAAGAGGTGAAAGTCGGCGAGACGATCGTTGTGAGGCCTGGAGAGAAAGTCCCGATGGACGGAGTAGTCCTCGAAGGAACCTCAAGCCTTAACACCGTGGCCCTGACCGGAGAAAGCGTTCCACGGAGCATCTCTAAAGACGATGACATTATCTCCGGCTGCGTGAATCTCTCCGGTGTCATCCGCGCCAAGGTCACTAAGGCGTTCGGCGAATCCACGGCCTCGAAGATTCTGGATCTTGTCGAGAACGCCTCGGAGAACAAATCAAAGAGCGAGAGTTTCATCTCAAGGTTCGCCAGGATTTACACCCCGGTCGTAGTGATCGCCGCATTGGTGCTGGCTTTCATTCCTCCAGTGCTTTCCGGCGATTTCGGCGGCACATTCGCCACGTGGCTCTACAGGGCTCTGACATTCCTGATAGTCTCCTGTCCGTGCGCCCTCGTGATTTCCGTTCCGCTCTCATTCTTCGGTGGCATCGGCGGAGCGTCATCCAAAGGAATCCTGATCAAAGGTTCCAACTATCTAGAGGCTTTGGCCAAAGTCGGAACGGTTGTCTTTGACAAGACCGGCACACTTACCGAAGGCGTGTTCGATGTGACCGCCGTGCATCCGGAAAAGATTGACGGGAAGGAGCTTCTGCATCTTGCGGCGCACGTGGAGAGATATTCCACCCACCCTGTGGCCATCTCGCTGAGGAACGCCTACCCCGGCGAGGCTGACGGATGCTCGGTGGAGAATGTGGAGGAGGTCGCCGGTCAAGGAGTGCGCGCGCTGGTGAACGGAAAGACTGTCTGCGTCGGCAACACGAGGATGATGGACGCTGCCGGAGCGAAATGGAAGCCTTGCGAGAAGAACGGAACCATCGTTCATGTCAGCGTGGACGGCGACTATGTCGGTCACATCGTGGTCTCTGACAGAATCAAGGCTGATTCCGCCGATGCGATCAAGGCTCTCAAGGCCGAAGGCGTCACAAAGACTGTGATGCTCACCGGAGACAAGCGTGAGGTCGGTGAATATGTCGCCTCGGCCATCGGGCTTGACGAGTTCCACGCCGAACTCTTGCCGGCAGACAAAGTCTCTGAGTTAGAGAAACTTCTTGATAATAAGCCGTCCGGAAAGACGCTCGCCTTTGTGGGTGACGGCATCAACGACGCTCCGGTGCTCGCAAGAGCCGATCTCGGAATAGCGATGGGCGGACTCGGATCCGATGCCGCGATAGAGGCCGCCGATGTGGTCTTGATGGATGATAAGCCGTCAAAGATAGCCCTTGGCGTGAAGATCGCCCGTAAGACCCTCCGTCTGGCAAGGGAGAACACCTTCTTCGCCATATTCATAAAACTTCTCGTCCTCGTCCTTGCCGTCCTTGGCATCGCCACAATGTGGATGGCCGTCTTCGCCGATGTCGGCGTTACCGTCCTCGCTGTCCTGAACGCGATGCGCGCCCTGAAAGTTTAGGAATATTTCGGATTCCCCTTACTCTGCGTCGTCCTCCGGCTCAAGATGCAGGGAAATCTGTGTCTCTGATCCAAACTCCTTGCGTAAGGCCGCCTCGACTTTCTTGGAGATGTCGTGCGCCTCTTTCAGTGATATCTCAGAATCCAGCACAAGGTGGCCTTCCATTATTATTCCCGGCCCTTCGCGTCGTGTTTTAAGCTCGTGAAGATCGACCACTCCTTTGACGGATTTGGCCGTGGCCTCGATCTTTTCCTCCACATCGTCCGGAAGTGACACATCCAGAAGTTCCTTGATAGCCGGCACAGACATCTTCACCGCCATCACAAGTATGAATATGCTGATGACGCAACCTGTGATCGGGTCAAGAATGACGAATTTGTCACCAAGGAATATGGCTCCCGCGATTCCGAGCAGTGAGCCAACGGACGAGAAAGCATCTGAACGGTGATGCCAAGCGTTGGCTATCATCATCGGGCTGTTCAGAGCCTTTCCTTGGATGATCGTGTAACGGTAAAGGATTTCTTTCAGGACTATTGACGCTACGGCTGCCCAAAGAGCGATCATTCCGGGAGAACTTACTTCTCCTCCATCCAGAATCTGGCGGATCTTGTTTATGCCGCCGGACATCAGGTTGACAGCCACGACGATCAGCATCAGACTGATTATCAGTGTGGCGAAAGTCTCGAACTTCCCGTGCCCGTAGTCGTGGTCCTTGTCCCGGCCCTTGGCTGAAATCTTCACGAAGACAATCACGACGATGTCGCTCAGAAGGTCTGACAGTGAATGGATTCCGTCCGCTATCATCGCGGTTGAGCGTCCAAGAACACCGGCGAAGATCTTGAAAACCGTCAGAATGATGTTGACAACTGATCCGACCAGTGTCACGAATGTTACCTTTGCGGTCCTGTCCATTATGAGTAACGTTTAGGAAGTCTGAATATGATTGAGAAACAAGCCACTACGCACAGCACGAACGGGTAGTAGAGGCAAGGAATAATCGCCGCGGCGGAGATCCCGGCGAATCCGGAAGCCATCAGTAGTTGCGCTCCGTAAGGGATTATGCCCTGTACGACGCAGGAGAACGTGTCCAGAAGGCTTGCTGATTTCCTCGGGTCAAGCCCGAATTTTTTGGTGATGTCGCGGGCGATGTCACCTGTCGTCAGAATCGCTATCGTGTTGTTGGCTGTGCAGAAATTCGACAGCCCGACAAGCCCGGCTATGCTGAACTCAGCTCCTCGCTTGCCTTTGATGCCTTTAGTCAAACCTTTGATGATGAAATCGATACCGCCATTGTGCCGGATCAGTTCCAGCATTCCACCAGAGAGCATTGTCACGATGATCAGTTCGCCCATCCCGGCGATTCCGTCCCCGACACTGCCGAGAAATCCGAGCCAGGTCATTCCGTTCACGAATCCGATCGCCGCGCTGAGCAGCAGGCCGATTCCGAGTACAAGCAGGACATTCAGTCCGCACAGAGCCAACACAATGACAGACAGGTAGGGAATGAGCTTGACATATTCAATCTCTCCGATCTCTGGAGTCGCTCCGTGGTTGAGTCCGATGATGATGTAGATGACTGTGACTATCAGAGCCGCCGGTCCGCAGATCCAGATGTTCGCCTTGAACTTGTCGGACATCGAGCAGCCTTGTGACGTGGTCGAGGCGATTGTCGTGTCTGAGATGAAAGACAGATTGTCACCGAAAAACGCTCCGCCCACAATCAGGCCGGTCAGCATCGCCAAAGACAGTCCGGATTGTTCAGCCAGTCCTGAGGCGATTGGAACCAGTGCCACCACCGTTCCCACACTCGTGCCGATTGACATCGAGATGAAGCAGGATGCCAGAAACAGTCCCGCCAGCAACCATTTCCCCGGAAGAACAGTAAGCGTCAGATTGACAGTCGCTTCCACGCTCCCGATTGCCTTTGCCGTGGTCGCGAACGCCCCCGCCATCACGAATATCCAGATCATCAGCAGAACATTCTTGTTGCCAGCACCGCTTGAGAATATGTTTATCCTTTCCGCCACAGCCCCTTTCGTGATCAGCATCGCATAGACCGACGCGATCAGAAACGCCGACGCGATCGGCACCTTATAAAAGTCGTGAGCCACCAGCGACGACGCCAGATAAGTCACCAAAAACACAGCCAGCGGACTCAACGCCAGCCAGCCGTTCATTTTCAGTCTGTTGATAGTTCGTTCCATAATACTTTGCAAATTTAGTAAATTACAGAATAATATTTATCTTTGTCTTAAACCAAATACTATTTGAGATGAATAAGAGAATTTTACCATTCGCCGTCGCCGCGATGGCCCTGACCCTGACCTTGGCTTCCTGTTCTGACAATGAGACTGAGGTCGCCACTTTTGCCGACACTTACGAGCAGACGCTCGCGCAGAGTGACTCCGCTTCGGTGCAGATAGTTCATTCTGTCGAGTACTACAAGAGCTTCGAGGGCGGTAACGCTTTGAAGAAGAAGATCAACAACTCTATCGTAAAGGCTTGTTTCGGAGAGAAATATGACGGTTTTTCGGTGGAGGAGGCTTCCGATGCCGTGTCGGACACGTTGATGGCCAACTACCAGAGGGAGGCGGGTAGTGTCTACGACGATGCCGTTGCCTATGCCAAGGAGATGAAACTCGACCATTACTATGACCCGGCGATGACCTGCAAATGGTACTACACCGTTCAGGGAAAGTTCGCGGAAGGGTTCATGGATCTCCAGACCTACCAGGTGTACAGCGAGGACTACCTTGGCGGAGCCCACGGAATGCATTATCTGATTCCGAACATCATCAACCTGAAGACTGGCGAGATCGTGACGGAAAACGAATTGTTCAAGCCTGGCTATGTCGCTCCGGTAACGGAATTGATCAAGTCCAAGCTTGCGTTGGACAGGGGAGTTGAAGACATTAATGAAAGTGTGATGTTCAGTGAAGGCCTGGTTCCTAATGGACATTGCGGTGTGTCAGGCGCGGGAGTGACTTGGTACTACCAGCCTTACGAGATCGCGAGCTACGCTGAAGGCATCATTGAGGTTACGGTCTTCTGGATTGACTTGAAACCGTATCTCAATCCTGAATTCGTGAAGTTCTAGACGGTCTCCAGCTCGGCAAGGTTGCCGGCGATCCAGACAGTGTCTCCAGCCCGGAATCTGAAATCAGGTTCCGGGTTTGTTATGAAGTCATTGTCCCTCAGGACACTGATGACCATGCAATGATACTTCCTGAGGTTGATGCCGCGCAAAGTCTTGCCGGTCAGGAAAGAGTCCTCGGTAAGCACCTCCGGGACAATCCGGAAGCCCCAGCCCGACCGCATGGTCGCGGATTCTGGGATGATCGCCGAATCCAGCATATTCCTTAATGACTCCAGTTGCGCGGTGGTGCCGATCGCGAGCATCCTGTCTCCCGGGAACAGCACCTCGTCGCCGGATGGCACGATGATATTCAAGGATCCTCTTGCGATCTTTATGATGTTGGCTCCTGTCCGCGCCCTGAACGGAATGTCCTTGAGTGTCTTGCCTGCGTAGGTCGAGTTCGGGCTGAGTGTCATCGTCTCCGTGTGCACGTCGTAGTCGGCGAGCTTCTGGCTGACGGAGGACGCGATAGGCTTGCTGCGGCGTTCGTTTTCTTCCTTTTCGTTGTAGTTCGAGAGGAAGCGCATCTCAAGGGCGGAGTACTTGTGGAGGGAGCGTCTGGCGAAGAGGATGAATATGATGCCGGCGATGAGGATGGCCAGCACCGTCCATCCGGCAAGCTCGAAATAGGACGAGAGGACTCCAAGCACTATACCTACGGCGAGAAAGGATCTTGCCAGGATCAGTCCGATCAGAGGCCAGATGTTGCTTGGCTTCTCTTTCAGCAGCTTCGGGGCCGACATGCTGATGGATCCCGTGTGCACTCCGAGTCCGAAGAGGAATGGTACCATTACTATGAGGGTTATTCCGACCTCTATCATCTTCTGGACATTCACTCCAAGTTCCGGAAGGAATCTGGCGACCGCCGGTCTTAGGTACAGTTTCGATCCGATGTAGATGGCTATGATGATGACTCCGTAGAGGATGATTCTGGTAAAGTAGGCGTTAAGTAGGGATTTCCATTCGCTGCTCTCGGCGGCGGTGTGTCTGCCGGATGAGTCGTCCGTCTGCCTGAGCCGGTTGATCCAGGACGGCGGAAGTCTCTTGTTCAGAAGATTATAGCAAGGTGTCGCCAGCTTGATCATGAACGGTGTCGTGAATGTCGTGATCACCGAGACGGCGATGATCACAGGGTAGATAAAGTCCCTCATCACGCCCAGCGTGCAGCCGACACCGGCGATGATGAATCCGAACTCTCCGAGTTGAGCGAGGCTGAATCCTGTGTGTACGGCGTTGTCAAGCCCGTTGCCGGTAAGGATGATACCAGCGCCTGCGAACACGATGTGGCTGATGATGACGATCACCGCAAGCAGGAGTATGATGCCCCAATGCTCAATGATCACCGACGGGGCGACCATCATCCCGACGGAGACAAAGAATATCGCCCCGAAGAGGTTCTTGATCGGTTCTACGATGCGGTCAATATGCTCGCTTTCAGCTGTTTCTGCAAGGATGGATCCCATCACAAACGCTCCCAGAGCGGAGGAGAAACCGACTGACGTGGCCAGCGCCACCATTCCGAAGCATAGTCCGATGCTGACAATGAGCAGGATCTCGTCGCTGAGATATTCCTTGGCCTTCTTGAGCAGTGTCGGGATGATGTAGATTCCGACGAGGAACCAGAGAATGAGGAAGAAGACCAGCTTGGCGATGTTCATTATCAACTCTTTGCCCGCGAAGGATTGGGAGACGGCCATAGTCGAGAGGAGTACCATCAGGAGGATGGCGATCAGATCCTCCACCACCAATGTGCCGAACACCACACCGGCGTAGGGCTTGTTCTTCAGCCCGAGATCGTCGTAGGATTTGAGTACCACCATCGTGGAGGACATCGACAGGAGTCCGCCGAGGAAGACGCTTTCCATAAAGCTCCATGAAAGGGCCTGTGCGGTGACGAAGCCGATGATGAACACCCCGACGAATTTTACCGCCGCCGTGACGATGGCGCTTCCGCCGACCTTGAGTAATTTCTTGAAGCTGAACTCAAGACCAAGTCCGAACATCAGGAATATGATGCCTATCTCCGACCATTGGTGCATGGTGGCCTCGCTGGATATTCCAGGAAAGAAAGTCACGTTGGGGCCGATGAGGAAGCCGGCGAGGATGTAGCCCAGGATGAGAGGCTGCTTCAAGGCTTTGGAAATTATGGTGAACACTCCCGCCGAGATCAGTATCACGGCGAGGTCACGGACTATGTTCAATTCTTCGGACATCGTTCTTTGTCTTGGTTGGACGTGACAAATTTACAGAATAGATTGGCTTTTTGTTCATGGAGAAGGCATATTTCACGAATTTTGTGTAAGTTTGCCGACCGAAACACAAGTCTGATGACTGGAAAGTGGTTTAAGTTAGGTAAAAGATTCATCGAGTTTTCCGCGTCGAGCCTCCTTGGAACGATCGTGGACACTTTCGTGCTTTGGGTCTGCTCCAAGTGGCTTTTCAGCACTTATGTGGGCGAGTACATCATCTCGCCGGCCATCTCTTTCGAGTGCGCCGCCGTGACCAATTTCGTCGTGGCCTATTTCCTTATCTGGAAGGACAGGGTGTCGCGCCGTACCGCAAGGTCGTTTTTCCGTCACCTGGGCGGCTACAACCTCTCCTGTGTCGGTGCCTTTCTTGTCAAGATGGCCTTCCTGCTTCTTATACAGAAAATGTTCAAGTGGAATGTCGTGTGGTGTAACCTGCTGGCGCTGTGCGTGTCCGGTGGCCTGAACTTCTTCATGAACGAAAGGGTCATATTCCGTAAGAAAAAGGCTCTCCCACCGCCGCGCGAGGAGAATTCCTGACCGATAGCCCGCCGCGCGTCTGATTCCGGAGAATCCACCGTGACTCCGCTGGCGCTGTTTGCGGCGAATCCCGCCCGTAGTGTCACATTTGCGACTCCGCGGGCGACTTTTACGGTGAATATGTTCCCGTCTAATGTTGAGTCTGCCGATGCATAAGAACAGAGTCTGAACCATAAACCTCCGGCATAGTTTCTAAAAGATTTATTGTATTTTTGCACTATGGTTGAGACAGAAAACACGACCGAGGTTCTGGAAGTCGCCTCGATAGCCGGGCACATCCTCCTTGAGAACGGAGCGGAAATCTCCCGTGTGGAGGACACGATGGAACGGATCGCCTCGCATTACGGGGTGGATTCCGGCCATTTCTTCGTGCTCAGCAACGGCATATTCACAACCGGCTCGCTTGGTAGGTACGCCAACGTGGAATTCATCCCCATACGTGGAATACAGCTCTCCAAGGTAGTGGAAGTCAACAAGCTGAGCTATGAGATCGCCGCCGGGAAACACACTCTCTCCCAGACCCGCGAGCGGTTGGAGGCGATAAGGACCGCCCCTCCGAAGCCCGCTTGGGAACAGATTCTCGGCTCGGCCTTCGGAGCCGCCGGATTCTGCGCCGTGTTCGGTGGCGGCTTCATGGACTGCGCCGCCGATTTCGTCATCGGAGCCCTCCTCTATGTCTTCTGCCTCTTCGTAAGCGGCTCGTTGTCGAAGATTGTCGGCGGCATCTGCAATGCCCTCGTAGCCACCGTCCTGTGTCTCGTCTCTTTCCGTCTTGGCTTCGGCGAGAGTCTCAGCAACATCATCATTGGTGCCGTGATGCCTCTGATTCCGGGAGTTCCGTTCGTGAACGGTGTCAGGGATCTGGCGAACTCCGACTACATCGCCGGCCTTACAAGGCTGACGGACGCCATGCTCGGCTTCATCTGCATAGCCCTTGGTGTCAGCATCAGTTTCGTGGCCGACGGATGGCTGTTCGGCGGGATGATCAAACTCAGCGGGATGACAGTGAACCCTCAGACCGCAGGTATCCTTTGGCAGTGCCTCGCCGCCTTCATCGGGACCTTCGCTTTCGCCATCCTCTTCGGCGCGCCGAGAAAGCAATACTTCTCCGCAGGAGCCATTGGCGCGATCGGCTGGGTCATCTACCTGATGCTCACGAGATTCTGCCACTTCGGCCCCACAGTCTCGATCATAGCTGCGACCACCGTCATCTGCATCCTTTCCCGCTTCACCGCAGTCAAGGACAGATGCCCAAGCACCGTCTACCTCCTTTGCGGAATATTCCCGCTCGTCCCCGGTGCCGGAATATTCTGGTTCACCTACTACCTTGTCTCCAGCCAGTTCTTCCTCTCCGCCTCAGCCGGCTTCACCGCCGTCAAGGCCGCCATCGCGATAGTCCTGGGCATAATCATAGCGATGGAACTCCCTCAAAGAGTATTCTCCGGCAGAAAATGAGTACCACCCCGCCATCCTTCCGGCTTGAATGCTCAACCTCATCCAGTTTGACACGCTAAATCGCTTGTCTTGCCATGTCCGTTGCCGGCACACCTTCCATGCGTGGGTGGCGGATTTAAGGATTTGCGGATAAGTGGTCGGGATGCGTTAAAATCTGAAAGAAATTTTTGAATATTTAAGAATTTTCGTAACTTGTAGCCGTAATAACACAAAAACTATAAAACTGCTATAAGTTATGTCGGAAAAGAAACTTCTTTTGGGTGACGAGGCTTTGGCTCTTGGAGCGTTGCATGCAGGGCTTTCCGGCGTGTATGCCTATCCCGGCACGCCTTCGACTGAGATCACGGAATACATCCAGGCTCACCCTCTTACCAAAGAGCGCGGAATCCATTGCGACTGGTCTTCCAATGAAAAGACCGCGATGGAGTCGGCGCTTGGCGTTTCATATTCAGGTAAGCGCGCGCTCGTGTGCATGAAGCATGTCGGGATGAACGTGTGCGCCGATGCCTTTGTCAATTCCGCGGTGACCGGAGCGAACGGAGGTCTTGTGGTCGTGGCTTGCGATGATCCGTCGCAGCATTCCTCGCAGAACGAGCAGGATTCCAGATTCTACGCTGACTTTGCAATGATGCCGTGCTTTGAGCCGTCCAACCAGCAGGAAGCCTATGACATGGTGCGTGAGGCGTTTGACTATTCCGAGGCCAATCATATTCCTGTACTGATGCGGCTTACCACCCGCATGGCGCACTCCAGGGCTGTCGTGGAGGCAGGGGAGATCCGCCGGGAGAACGAGCTTCACTTCCCTGACGAGGCTCACGAGAAGAATTGGGTGACGCTTCCGGTCAACGCCAGGAAGCGCATTCTCGGACTGGCCGGTGAACTGATCGGCTTTGAGAAGGACTCGGTTGCCTCAAGTGACAACAGCTATGTTGACGGGACCGACCACAGCATGGGTGTCATTGCCTGCGGCATCGCCTATAACTATCTGATGGAGAATTATCCGGACGGATGTCCTTATCCGGTCCTCAAGGTCACGCGCTATCCGTTCCCTAAGGCTCTCGCCAGGAAGATGGCGGAGTCATGCGGCAACATTCTGGTCATGGAGGAAGGCCAGCCGCTGATCGAGGAGCGTCTCCGCGGCATCCTCTACGATCCGGAGGCCAAGGGAGCCAGGATCATCAAAGGCCGTCTGGACGGCACTCTTCCGAGGACGGGCGAACTGAATCCGGACAGCGTACGCAAGGCTCTCGGGCTTGCGCCTGCGGAGACATATTCAAAATCAGAGGTCACCGTTCCACGCCCTCCGGCACTCTGCCAGGGCTGCGGTCACCGCGACTTCTACACCGCACTTAATGTGGTACTTAAGGAATATGCCCCTTCGGCCCGTGTGTTCAGCGACATAGGCTGCTACACGCTTGGCTACATGCCGCCGTTCAACTCCTTCCAGACCTGTGTGGAGATGGGTGCTTCCGTCACGATGGCGCTCGGGGCCGCCAACTCAGGCGTGTGGCCGGCTGTCGCCGTAATCGGTGACTCGACCTTCACCCACAGCGGTATGACCGGTCTTCTGGATTGTGTCAATGCTGGGGCGAGCGTCACGATCTGCATTTCCGACAACCTTACTACCGGCATGACCGGAGGGCAGGATTCCGCCGGCACAGGCCGCCTTGAGGAGATCTGCAAGGGGCTTGGAGTCGATCCTGCGCACATAAGAACCATTGTTCCTCTCCCGAAAAACTATCCGGACATGGAGAAGGTCATCGACGAGGAGATCAATTACAGCGGCGTTTCGGTCATCATCTGCCGCCGCGAGTGCATACAGACCGCCAAGCGCCACGCCGCCGCGGCACGCAAATAGATTTAAGGAGTAACTGTTATGGCAAAAAAAGACATCATACTTTCAGGCGTTGGAGGACAGGGGATCCTCTCCATCGCTACAGTGATTGGTTGGGCGGCGCTCGACCAGAACCTTCACTTGAAACAGGCTGAGGTGCATGGCATGAGCCAGAGAGGCGGGGATGTGCAGAGTAATCTGCGCATCAGCACCGACACGATCTGGAGCGACTTGATTCCGGAAGGGGAGTGCGATCTGATCCTCTCCCTGGAGCCGATGGAGGCGCTCCGCTACCTGCCGTGGCTTTCCAAGGGCGGCTGGATAGTGACCAACTCCACACCGTTTGTGAACATTCCGAACTATCCTCCTGTCGAGGAAATCACCGCTGAGCTTCGGAAAGTCGGCAACGTCATCACCCTGGACTGCGACGCCATAGCCAAGGAGGCGGGATCGCCTCGCAGCTCGAACATGGCTCTTCTTGGAGCGTCGGCTGCCGTCATGGAGATACTTGAGCCGGAGAAGCTCCGCGAGGGTATCGCCAGCGTGTTCTCCCGCAAGGGCGACGCGGTGGTGGAAATGAACATCGCTGCCTTCAATGCCGGCCTTGAGGCCTCCAAGAACTTCTCGAGATGAAACCGGTTTCCAGACAAGTTGTAGATGAGGTTCTCCGGAGTCTTGACATCGCTGACATAGGTCACGCGACAATCCGTCAGTGCGTCAATGTGTCCCATGAGCTGGAAAGGATCTCCGGCGAAAAGTTCGTCCATCTGGAGTTCGGTATCCCTGGCCTGAAGGCCTGCGGAATCGGCGTGGAGGCGCAGATGCGCGCCTTGGAGGACGGCGTGGCCTCTGTCTATCCTCCGGCCTGCGGAATCAAGGAGATGAAGGAAAACGGCTCCCGTTTCATCAAGGCCTTTGTCGGTGTTGACATTTCCCCGGAAGGGATCGTGCCGACGGTAGGCTCCATGCAAGGATGCTACAACCTCCTTCTTGAAAGTGTCCAGGCAAATCCGGAGAAAGACACGGTCGTCTATCTGAATCCTGGATTCCCGTCGCATTATGGCCAGGCCAAGGTGCTTGGCGTGAAGTCAAGGATGTTCGATCTCTATGATTTCAGAGGCAAGGCGTTCAGGGAGAAACTTGAAGAGGTGTTCGGGGACAGACGAGTGGCCGCGATAGTATATTCAAATCCTAACAATCCGTCCTGGTGCTGCCTGACGGAGGAGGAACTCAAGGATCTCGGAGAACTTTGCACCAAGTATGATGTGATCGCCCTTGAGGACATGGCCTATCTCTGCATGGATTTCCGGAAGGATCGCTCGGTGCCGTTCCAGCCTCCGTTCCAGCCGACGGTGGCGCGCTACACCGACAACTGCGTGCTGATGATCTCCGCATCCAAGATATTCAGTTACGCCGGGGAGAGGATCGCGATGGTGGCGATCTCCGACAAACTCTTCAATCGTGAGTATCCCGCCCTTCGCGAGCGTTACGGCATAGGCCGCTTTGGCGACAACTTCTCTCTGACATACATCTATGTCAACTCGTCAAGTTGCTCACATTCCGCTCAGTACGCCTTCGCTAAAATGCTCGGAGCGGCGGCGGACGGGGAATATGACTTCGTGGGCGAGATGCGTGAATATGGCCGCAGGGCTACAAGGGCCAAGGAGATATTCCTTCGTCATGGCTTCCACCTTGTGTATGAAAAGGATCTGGACGAGGATGTGAGCGACGGCTTCTTCTTCACGATCGGCTACAAGGAAATGACAGGCAGCCAGCTGCTTCTGAATCTGCTCCGCTGCGGAGTCTGCGCGATCACCATGGTTTCGACAAGAAGTTCCCGTGAGGGGATCAGAGTCTGCGTGTCGCTCCTGAACTCCGAGAAGGATTTCCGCGGCATGGATGAGAGGCTTGGAGCGTTTGTAAAGCTTCAAGAACTTGGTAATTAATTATTTACTCAAGTTTCGCATTTGCGAAACACCACTCTTCTTCACTGCTTGCAGTGAAAGCAAGTCCCTCCCCCGAGGGGAGGGATTTAGGGAGGGGGTAACGTTAAATGATGTGGGTGGGCAATCACCTCCGAACGTGAGATAATGTATTTGACAGCAGGTGATTGCCTACTTGCGAAAGTTGAGTTATTTATTGAACATTATTTTATGAAATACGTTAGCGCTGACGAGGCCGTAAAACTCGTAAAGTCAGGTGACTGGGTCTTCTTTCAGGGCAGCACCGCTGTTCCTGTGATCATCCAGGAGGCTCTTGCCCGCCGCGCGGATGAGCTTCGCGGAGTCAACATCGTCTCCGGATTCAACATCACCAAGGGTCCCGCTCCTTTCTGCAGGCCGGAGTACAAGGAATCATTCTTCGTGAACAGCCTTTTCCTCTGCGCGGATCAGCGGGAATATGTCGCACAGGGCTACGGAAGCCTTATTCCGGGTTTTCTGGGCGAACTCCCGTCGCTCATCCGCCGTCATGAGATTCCTGTCGATGTGGCGTGCATCAACTGCTCGCTTCCTGACGAGAACGGCTATTGCAGCTACAACATTTCCGCGGATCTGGCGCAACCTGCCGTGGAGTCCGCCAAGATTGTGATCGCACAGGTCAACAAGAGCATTCCGTACCTCTACGGCACCGCCATGATCCATGAGTCGCAGATCACCGCCGCCGTCGAGTGTGACGATCCGCCGGTGGACATGCAGTTCGGCCCGCCGACAGAGATCGAGTCGGCGATCGGCTCCTACATCGCCGCCGAGATTCCTGACGGCGCCACCCTCCAGATCGGTGTGGGCGGCATCCCGAACGCGACTCTGAACGGCCTGAAGGATCACAAGCACCTCGGTCTCCACACCGAGGCGATGACGGACGGCGTGTTCCGCCTTATGCAGTCGGGCGTTATCGACAACTCCTTGAAGAAGATCGAGCCGGGGCGCAGCGTGGCCTGTCTGGCTCTCGGCTCCCGCCACATGTATGAGTACCTGGACCATAACAAGGATGCCGTCTTCTACGATGTCAGCTGGACCAATGACCCGCAACGGATCCGTCAGAACCCTAACGCCATGGCCATCAACTCGGCCATCGAGGTTGACCTTACCGGTCAGATCTGCGCCGACAGCATAGGCGAGAAGATCTTCTCCAGCGTCGGGGGACAGCACGACTTCATGTACGGAGCCGCCCTGTCCGAAGGAGGCAAGACATTCATAGCCCTCCCTTCCCGCACCGGGAAAGGCCGCGGCAAGATTGTCGCCAACCTGGCTCCGGGAGCCGGCGTGGTCACCACCAGATTCCAGACGCAATACGTTGTGACTGAATATGGTTGTGTCTATCTCCGCAACAAGAATCTCGCCGAGCGCGCCCGTGCCCTGATCTCCATCGCCCACCCGGACGACCGCGAATCCCTTGAGCGCGCCGCCTGCGAACGCTTCGGCTACTCCTTCCTCCGTATAAAGTAGATCCGATCTTACGGAGTAAGGTTGTGTGTTAGGCGGAGAAGGTTCGATCTCCGGGATATTTGTGAGTCAAGCGATAGTATTTTAGGCGGAAAGATGAAATTTGTGCTATATTTGTAGGAGATATTAAGAAATCCTATGGCTCTGCTTATAGTTTACATGCTGGCGACGCTGGGTGTGTCGTTCCTCTGCTCGCTACTGGAATCGGTGTTGATGTCGACGCCGATCTCTTTCATCACGATGAAGAAGGAGCAGGGGTACAAGCCGGCGGAGAAGTTCCTCAAGTACAAATCCGATCCGGACAGGCCTCTGGCGGCGATCCTGTCGTTGAACACGATCGCCAACACCTTGGGTGCGGCGGCAGTGGGCCGTCAGGCCACAATACTGTTCGGTAGTACTTGGTTCGGTATCATCTCTGCTTTGACCACATTGCTTGTGCTGGTCTTCTCGGAGATCGTGCCTAAGACCATCGGAACTACTTACTGGAAGAATCTGATGGGCTTCGTGACCTCGGTGATCTCTTTCCTGACTGTGCTGATGTGGCCTCTTGTGATCATGGTGCAGTTGATCACCAACTTGTTGAGCAAGGATGATGACGAGGCGACCGTCAGCAGGGAAGAGGTGACCGCAATGGCTAATATCGGATTGGAGGAAGGCGTGATCGACTCCGACGAGAACAAGGTTATCCAGAACATAATGAAGCTGGACAACGTGCAGGCGTGCGACGTGATGACTCCGAGGATCGTGGCGATGACCGCCCAGGAGAACATGACGCTGAAGAACTTCTACAAGAACGAGACTTACCTGCATTTCTCCAGGATCCCTGTCTACGCCGATTCGCCTGAATACATCACCGGCTACATCCTTCTGAGCGATGCCCTTGAGGGACTGGCGGACGATGAGTTCGACAAGAGGCTGGTGGAGCTGAAACGCCCGATCTCCTTCTTCAAGGAGGAGGACTCCTGCGGCTACATCTGGGAGGAACTGCTCAAGAAGCACGAGCAGATCGCCCTCATCATTGATGAATATGGCTGCTTCCAGGGCATCATCACCATGGAGGACATCATCGAGACGATTCTCGGTCTGGAGATCATCGACGAGAACGACCAGGCGATCGACATGCAGCAGTTTGCACGCGAGCGTTGGGAACGCCGTCAGAAACGCTTCCGCCCCATCGTGCTTCCAAAGGAAGACGGTGGCAATCAGGAATCTGTCAAGTAATATTTTCCCTGAACCGGCTGCTTAGTAAGCGTTAAAAAATAAAAGGATTACTTAACGGTTGCCGAAGCGCCAGCCAAGACCCAGCATCAGATTGTTCGGGTCGTGGAAGTCGTGGAGTTTGTAACCAATGTGAAGGTACAGCCCTTTGTGGATGTCGGTTTTCAGGGCAAGAGTCTGATAGAACCCCTTCAGCTCGTCTCCTTTATAGATCACGTTGCGGCCAAAGCCGATGTTGACCGAGAAGACCGGCATGACGAACTCGGCCCTCAACGAAACACCTATGCCCAGCTGTTCGTTCAGCGGCGGGCGGTAGAAACGGATGTTTCCATCCTCATCGGTCCCGGCGACATGGTCGATGACATTGGCGCTCTCGTCGTACTGGACATCAAGTGACGCGCCGGCTCTGAAGAATTTGTTCACACGGTATAACGGGCTGACATTCAGTCCTAATATTCCGAAACTGCCTTCCGCGATGTAAGGGGAGTCGTGCCAGATCAGCCCCTTGGTCCTGCCGGCTCCGTACAGAAGGATGTCGTAGGTCATCCTGGAGGCAGGTCTCGTGCCATCAGTAAAGGAACAATCCGAAGACCGCTTTGCCTTGGATGTCAATAGGTGTCCCGAAGGACCGAAACTCCGTGTCACGCCGACTCTGCCTCCTATGGTGTTCACCCCGGCGTTCGGATAGCTTGTGTTGCCGTTGGAGAAATGGGACAGGTCGGCTCCGGCGGAAAGTGTCCAGTTGTCAAAAGGTTGCCACGAAAGCAGCAAGCCGAAATTGATGTAGGCGTTGACCCTTGATCCGACAACGAGGTTCATGCTGTTCTCGTAGCCGAGAATCTCGCCGTTCGGATCGTAGGGATGCCATCCGAAGGACACGCCGAAATTCCATTCGTAGTCCAGGGACAATCTGGGCGCGATGCTTGCCAGCCTTGCTCCTTGAAAAACGTAGACGGCGGCTGGTGAGCCTATTTCCTTTTGGTCGAAGAAGGTGTTCCAAGCTAGTCCTATTCCTTGATAGGCAGTCGGATATGTTTTTCCGAAACGGCTGCTTTGCGGAAATGAGAAGGAATACTGAAGGTGGGCGGATCCGCTTGCGGAGAGCCGTTTCCCCAGTTCGTTCTCACCCCTGAAGAACCTGTGCGTCGGCATGATGTGCGACGGACGGACATTCACTCCGACACGGTGCGTGTACTTTGTCGAATCGGCCTGCCGCGCGGAGGCGTCAATCCCGCCGATGAGGACGGGAAGAAGCGCCAGGAGTGGTCTTATGAATATTCTTAAGTTCATTTTTTCTCGTTGATAAGGAATGACTCGCCATTTGGGGATTTGCTCGTCATCGTCCCTTCTATGCTAAGGACATTGCCGGTCGATCTGTTCCTTATCCTGAGCGTGTAGCCGACCCGATAGGCGTCAATGCTCCAGAGGATCCGGTAGCACTTGGTGTAGGAGCTGTCAGGAGGAAAGAACATCCTTGCGATCTTGTCATTTTTATAGGCATATTCAGTGTCTGAAAGGCGGTAGTCTGCCCTTTCTCCGCTGAATTTCAGAGTGTTGTCTTTAGTCAGCACTCCGTCCGGCACAGGGATGTCAAGGTTGCCGCCATACAGACCGAAGCCGGAGTCTCCCGTAAAGGTTATAATCCTTTTCGCCCCTTCAAAAACCTTCTTCTCAATCCGCAGCGTGTCAGGAGTCAGATTCTTGAAGCACAGCCCCCATGCCTCCTCGATCTCATTCCATGAATTCAGGCGGACGACCTCCTCGCTCCAAACCAGATCCTCCAAGTCGTAACCGGACGAGGCCGGCTGCCGGACAAGTACGGAATCCTCTTCGTAGTTGTTGGCAATGAATATCTTGACTTCGTTCTCAGCATCGGAGAAGTTAGGATCGAAGGTCACCGCCAACTCTTTCACGCCGTTTTTTCTGAGATGGATTGTGAAGTCGCCGAGAGTCATCTTGCCGTCTGATGTGGAGGCTTGGATGCCGGGGTAATATCTCTGGCCCTTTCTTTCGACAGCCGTGACTCTCCAATCACTTGACTTGAAGCGGATGAGCAATGAGTCACCGTCTTCCTTGATCGTGAAGTCGCGTTGTGACGGGTCAATGTGCCTGACGAAAACGTCCTGGTTGCAGCCTGTAAGCACGGCAAGCCAGAGGATCGTCAGCGAGAAGAGCACGGAAAGCTTACGCCTTGTCGGCTCATGAGATGTCTTATAAGAGAAAATCCTGAAGTTCATCATAGAATCTTTGGGTAGGAAAGCCCATGACATTGTAGAATGATCCGTCCAGACGAGTGATGCCGATGTAGCCGATCCATTCCTGTATGCCGTAGGCACCGGCCTTGTCGAATGGTTTATAGTTGTCGATGTAGTAGTCTATCTCACTGTCGGACAAGTCTTTGAAATAGACATCCGTGCTGACGGAGAAAGTCTTTTTCCCGTTTCTGTCGCGGATTGTCACGGCAGAGATCACCTGATGCTCACGGCCGGAAAGCAGTCTGAGCATTCTTACCGCGTCCGCCCTGTCTTGGGGCTTGCCAAGAATCTCGCTTCCGCACAGTACCATCGTGTCGGACGTGATGAGAATCTCGTCGTCCTCCAGCTCGCGGTGGAACCCCATGGACTTGCCCTCCGACATCAGCTCGGGGATCTTAACGTGCGGAGTGTCAGGAGAATATTCCTCGACAAACGAAGTGTCCGCATCGACGGTGAATTCTATGCCAAGGCCGGCGAGCAGCTCGCGTCTTCGAGGGGAGTTGGAGGCCAGGATGATCTTCTTTCCGTGTGTGTCCATATTCAGGGAGCTTTTAGAATTTTTTCTTGTAGGCGAGCGCGTCGAAGACCCAGCGTCCCTGCGCCTTCATGGTTTTCTCCATGTACTCGCGCACGCAGCCTTTTCCGCCCGGGCGTTCCGAGACGATGTCGGCGGCTTCCTTGACTTCATCGACGGCATCGCTCGGACAGACACCGATTCCGGCTGCCCTGATGACTTCGATGTCCGGGATGTCGTCACCGAAATACATTACTTCTTCGGGCTTTAGGTTATGCCTCTTGCAGAAATCCTCAAAGTCCTCGATTTTGTTCCGTGAGCCGAGGTAGATGTCCTCGGGATTGATGCCGTTCGTACTGAACCGCGCTCTGATGCTTTGTGAGCGCCCTCCAGTGATCACGCCGACAGGGAAGCCGTTCAGACTGGCCATCCTGACGGCAAAACCGTCCTTGGCGTCGAAAGTCCTGTAAAGCTGTCCCTCAAGATCGGCGAGTATGCCACCGTCCGTCATCACGCCGTCTATGTCGAACGTAAAAGCTTTGATGTTCTTGAAGTCGTTCATCTTAAGTTATGATTTAGCTCCGTTAGGGCCGAAGTTAGGCAGGTCACCGAGGTTGAATGTCCCGTCGCCCTGCGGCTGTACGCCTCCGAGCTTGATGAGACCGAACTGCGATTCGTATTTCGTGACATTGTCCATCAAGGCGTTCAACAGACGCTTGGCATGCTCCGGTGTCATCAGGATGCGGTTGCTGATGTCCGGTTTGTCCATACCCGGCAGGATGGTGGCGAAGTCGATGACGAATTCGCTGTGCGAGTGAGAGATGATCGCAAGGTTTGAGTATGTGCCTCTTGCGATTTCCGGTCTGATCTCCAATTTGATTTCTTGTTTCCCTTCCATAGTATCTGTGTGTTTTTAAGGCAAATTTAGTGAAAAATGTGCTATATTTGTAAACTTTGTATATTGTTAGCAAAATATGAGCGAGAAAAAAGAGCTTTCCGCGAAGTACAATCCGGCGGAAGTAGAAGACAAATGGTATGCCTGGTGGACCGAGCATAAGTGCTTCCACTCGGAACCGAACGAGAAAGAACCGTACACTATAGTGATTCCGCCACCTAACGTGACGGGAATCCTTCACATGGGCCACGTGCTGAACAACACGCTAAATGATGTGCTGATCCGTAAGGCGAGGATGGACGGGAAGAACGCCTGCTGGGTGCCCGGGACCGACCACGCCTCCATCGCCACCGAAAGCAAGGTTGTGGCCAAGCTCAAGGGTATGGGAATATCGAAGGAGGATCTGACCCGCGACGAGTTCATGAAATATGCCTGGGAGTGGAAAGAGGAACACGGCGGCATCATCCTCCGGCAACTCCGCAAGCTGGGGGCTTCCTGTGACTGGGATCGCACGCGCTTCACGATGGAGCCGGCCTTGTCGGACGCTGTGATCGCCACTTTCTGCTATTTCTATAAGAAAGGTATGATCTATAGAGGAGTGAGGATGGTGAACTGGGATCCTGTGGCTCTGACCGCTATCAGTGACGACGAGGTCGTGCACAAGGACACGAAGAGCCATTTCTATCACCTCAGGTACTACATCTCCGACGGCAACGGCAATCCGACCGACAAGTATCTCGTGATCGCCACCACACGTCCGGAGACCATCATGGCCGACGCCGCCATCTGCGTGAATCCCGCGGACGAGAGGCATCATTGGCTGAAAGGGAAGAAGGTTCTGATTCCATTGATCAACAGGGAGATCCCTGTTGTGGAGGACAGCTATGTCGAGATGGATTTCGGAACAGGCTGCCTTAAGGTCACTCCGGCGCACGACGCCCACGACTACGAGATCGGACTGCGTCACAACCTTCCTGTCCTGGACATCATAGATGATCACGGCAGGTTGAACGAGAAGGCTCAGATCCTGGTGGGTGAGGATCGTTTCGAGGCCAGAAAGAAGATTGTCAAGATGCTGGAGGAGTCCGGCAATCTTGAGAGGATAGAGGAATATACCTCGCCTGTGGGTTATTCTGAAAGGACGAACGCCGTGATCGAGCCGAAGTTGTCGGCCCAGTGGTTCCTAAGGATGGAGGATCTCGCCGCCAAGGCTCTTGAAAGCGTGGAGTCTGGCAGGATCAAGCTCATCCCCGACAAGTACCGCAACACTTACCGCCACTGGATGGAGAACGCCCACGACTGGTGCATTTCCCGCCAGCTCTGGTGGGGACAGCGTATCCCGGCCTACTATCTTCCTGACGGACAGATCGTTGTGGAGGAGACTCCGGAAAAGGCCCTGGCCGCCGCACGGAAGATCGATCCGTCGCTTACCGCGGCTGACTTAAGGCAGGACGACGATGTGCTTGACACGTGGTTCTCAAGCTGGCTGTGGCCGATCTCTGTCTTCGACCCTGAGAAGCCTGGGCATCCTGACCACAAGCCAAACAAGGATCTTGCTTACTATTATCCTACAAATGACTTGGTTACGGGTCCCGACATCATCTTCTTCTGGGTGGCGAGGATGATCATGGCCGGAGAGGAGTTCATGAACGACATTCCTTTCGGGAACGTCTATTTCACCGGAATCGTGCGTGACAAACTGGGCAGGAAGATGTCCAAGACTCTCGGCAACTCCCCGGATCCGCTTGACCTTATCGCCAAGTACGGCGCCGATGCCGTGAGGATAGGAATGCTCCTTTGCTCCTCTGCCGGCAACGACATATTCTACGACGAGTCTCAGGTGGAGCAGGGCAGGAATTTCTGCAACAAGATTTGGAACTCTTTCCGCCTCGTGCAAGGATGGACTATTGATGCGTCGCTTCAGCAGAGTGATGTCAATAAGTTGGCGGTCAAGTGGTTTGACAGTAAACTTAATCAGACTGTCGAGGCAGTCGAGGATCATTATTCGAAGTTCAGGATCTCCGACGCGCTGATGAGCATCTACAAGCTTTTCTGGGATGACTACTGCGCCTGGTATCTTGAGGCTGTCAAGCCGGCTTTCGGCGAAGGCATCGACAAGGAGACTTACGACGCCACGATCATATTCTTTGAGAAGCTTCTGAAGATGATTCATCCGGTGATGCCGTTCATCACGGAGGAACTCTGGCAGTCGATGGCGGAGCGTAAGGAAGGGGAGACCATCATGTACCAGCCGACTCCTCGTGCCGGGGAGGTCGATCGCAAGGTCATCGAGGAGTTCGGCATCGCCCAGGAGTCCGTCAACGGTATCCGTGGCATCCGCCAGCAGAAGAGCATCTCTCCGAGGGAAAGCCTTTCCTTGAAGGTGAAAGGTGACTTCCCTATGAATATGCTCCCGCTCGTCACCAAGCTCGCCAACGTCTCTTCGGTCGAGAAGGTCGCTGATTTCGGCGAGTCCGCCGGAGTTTCGATGCTTGTCCGTACGGTTGAGCTGTTCGTTCCACTGGCCGGTCTTGTGGATGTGGAGGAAGAGGTCAGGAAGATCGAGGCGGAGCTTGAGCACCAGCGCGGATTCCTCGCTTCCGTGAGGAAAAAACTCGACAACGAGAGCTTCGTTGCCCATGCGCCTGAGAAAGTCATCGCTCTCGAACGCAAGAAGGAGGCCGATAGCCTTTCTAAGATTGAAAGCTACGAAAAGGCTTTGGCTACATTGAAAAGCAAGTAGTGAAACAAAGTTGTTTTAGGTATTAACATTTTTGTTATGGTATATTCCGAGACTTCTTTCCCTGTCAGGTACTATGAAACCGACCAGATGGGCATTGTCCACCACTCGAACTACATCCGTTATTTCGAGTGCGCCAGGAACACCCTGATGATCGATTGCGGGTACCCTATAGAGAAATGTGAGGAGGATGGCGTGACCATACCGATCGTCACGGTAGAATGTCGTTACAGGCTTCCGGCCAAGATGGGTGATGTGGTACGCGCTGTCGCCATGATAGATGAGGTTCCGATGGCCAAGCTCCATGTAAGGCAGGCGGTCTACAATCAGGACGGCGCGCTCTGCGTGGAGGGTAAGGTCACCCTGGGCTTTCTCAACAAGGCTACCGGACGCCCTGTGCGCTGCCCGGACAAGTTGGTCAAAGCCATCGAGGCCCACATCAATGACAGATGATTTGGATAAACTTTTAATCTTTGAATTGTTCCTTGAGGTGAAATAATCCTCGGACAGACAAAGCTGATTCCTTAATTTTTGAAGAATATGTTTTTTATTGTTCCTCTGGGCGTTGTAGGCCCTTGGCAGATTGTGATCATTGCCCTTGTGATTGTTCTTCTTTTCGGAGGCAAGAAGATTCCTGAGCTCATGAAAGGCCTTGGAAAAGGTGTGAAGAGCTTCAAGGATGGTATGAATGAGGTTGAGAGCCAGATCTCTGACATCGACAAGGATCTCAACTCCACGGCGAAGACTCCGGACAAGATCGAGAAGATCGACAAGAAATAATGGCGGCAGGAGACGCTGAGATGTCCTTCTGGGACCATCTGGAAGTACTGAGGGGAACGTTGTTCCGTTCGGTGCTGGTTGTTACGCTTGTCAGTGTCGTGGTGTTCTGCTTCAAGTCCTTGGTCTTTGACGGCATCATCCTGGCGCCGACGCACAGCGACTTCTTCATCTACAGATGGTTGCGGATGGGCGACATGCAGATGTCGCTTGTCAATCTGGACATTTCCGCCCAGTTCTTCGTCCACCTCAAGGTGGCTTTCGAACTGGGTTTTATCCTGTCTTTTCCCTATGTGTGCTTCGAGATCTGGAAATTCATAGCCCCGGCCTTGTACAAGAATGAGAAGAAGACCATAAGAGGCTCGTTTCTGGCGGCTTCCTTCCTCTTCTACCTTGGGCTTGTGATCGGTTACTACCTGATCGTGCCGATCTCGCTGAATTTCTTCATGGGCTACAAGATCAGCCCGGAGGTGGTGAACACGATCTCGCTGAATTCCTACATCTCGATGTTCACATCGACAGTCCTGGCTTTCGGAATAGTTTTCGAGTTTCCTATCGTCGTCGTGATCCTGTCCAAGCTGGGAATTGTCACACGGGACACCTTGGTGAAGTACCGCCGTCATGCGCTGGTGGTGATTCTGTGCATAGCCGCCATAATCACTCCTGCCGACCCGCTTTCGATGTTGATCGCCGCGGCTCCTCTCGTACTTCTGTACGAGGTCTGCGTGTGGTGCTGCAAGCCGGCGTCTGATCGGGAGGGAAACGAAAACGAGATTATAGAGGAGGGGAAGGAATGATCTCCATAAACGGATTGACAGTGGCCTACGGAGGCTACACGTTGCTCGACAGCATTGACTTTCACATCAGTGAGAAGGACAAGATAGGTCTTGTCGGCAAAAACGGTTCCGGCAAGTCAACCATAATGAAGCTCATCTGCGGGCTTCAGTCCCCGACTTCCGGAAGCATAGACAAGCCGAACGATCTTCGCATCGGCTATCTTCCCCAGATCATGGAGCATCACAAGGGTAGGACGGTGCTTGAAGAGACACTGACGGCCTTTGACCAGATCTCCCAGATGCAGTCCGAGTTTGACAACATCAATTTGCAGCTTGCGCAAAGGACTGACTATGAGTCGGATGAATATCTTTCGCTCATCAATCGCCTCAATGACTTGACGGATGCGATGGCCATAAGCCAGTCAGAGCCTCCCGAGGTTCTGGCCCAGAAGACGCTGCTCGGTCTCGGCTTCAAGGACGAGGATTTCGGCAGGAAGACCGAGACGTTCAGCCAGGGATGGAACATGCGCATCGAACTGGCCAAGATTCTGTTGTCGGAGCCTGATGTCCTGCTTCTTGACGAGCCGACCAACCATCTTGACATTGAATCTATCGAGTGGCTTGAAGACTATCTGAAAAGTCACCGGGGTTCCCTTCTTCTGGTTTCCCATGACAGAAGGTTTCTCGACACCGTGACCAACCGCACGGTGGAGATCATGCTCGGGCATATTCATGACTATAAGGTTCCTTATACCAAGTACCTGGAATTGCGTCAGGAAAGACTTGCCCAGCAGACCGCCGCCTACGAGAATCAGCAGAAGATGATTGAGAAGACGGAGGATTTCATCAACCGCTTCCGCTACAAACCGACGAAGTCGAATCAGGTCCAGTCCAGGATCAAGCAGTTGGAAAAGCTTGAGAGAGTGGAGATTGACGAGACCGACAACGTGACGCTGACTGTCAAGTTCCCGCCCGCCCCTCGTTCGGGCGACATTGTTTTCCAAGGAAAGGATCTTACTGTGGGCTATCCTGGAAAGGTGGTTTTCAGAAAAGCCGGGATTGAGGTCAGAAGGGGAGAGAAGGTTGCGCTGATAGGCCGGAACGGCGAGGGTAAGACAACACTCATGCGGGTGATAATGGGACAGTTGCAGCCGATCAGCGGCGAGGCCAGGATTGGCCACAATGTCTCCATAGGCTATTACGCCCAGAATCAGGAGGACATCCTTGACCGCAATCTGACGGTCTGGGAGACCCTCGACAACATCGCTGTAGGGGATGTACGGAACAAGCTCCGTGACATCCTTGCCCAGTTCCTTTTCCGGGGTGAGGACATCGACAAGAAGGTCAGCGTGCTTTCCGGAGGCGAGCGCGCGCGTCTTGGCATGGCGAAGTTCATGCTCCAGCCGTACAATGTGCTGGCGCTTGACGAGCCGACCAACCACATGGACATAAAGTCCAAGGATATTCTCAAACAAGCCCTGAAGTCCTATGATGGCACTCTTATTGTTGTCTCCCATGACCGTGACTTCCTTGAGGGATTGGTTGACAAGATGTACGAGTTCCGCGACGGACGCGTGAAGGAGCATCTTGGGAGTGTCCATGAGTTCCTGGAAGAGAGGAAGATAGAGAACCTTCAGGAGCTTGAGAGGCGTTTTGCGCCGTCTAAGGATTCTTGCGTCAAGGGCGGATCTGCCGATGATCGCTCAAAAGGGGAGGCGGCAGTCCAGAAGGAGCAGGCGCAGAAGGAATTCGAGCAACGGCGCAATGATTCCAAGGAAATCCGGAGGATCCGCCACAGGGTTGAGTTTCTGGAAACGGAGATAGGCAAGGTGGAAGCCAGGATGAAGGACATCGAGAAGATCCTCTCCAACCCCGGGCCTGATGACGACATCATGGAACTTACGAGAACCTACCTTGAGGACAAGCGCGAACTCGACCACAAGACTGCCGAATGGGAGTCCTTGATCGAAAAATTGGAAGAATAATCTTTAAATAGTTAGTGTTATGAACATCAAGTCTTTGCTTGCGGCTACCTTTGCCGTCGCTTCAATGTCGATGCTTTCAATGGCGCAGACCAGAACAATAGAGCATGAATATTCAGAATTCGACGCCATCTCGGTGTCGGACGGATTTAAGGTGTCATTTGTCGAGAGTGATGGCTACAGCGCCAAATTCAAGGTCAACGATGCCTTTGAGAGTTATGTTCAATGCTACGTCAAGGCTGGCACACTTTACATCGGTGTTGATGACAAATCAATTCCGAAGGAGGTGAAAAAGTCGTTCAAGGGAAAGAACAGTGATGATCCGGTACTTGAAGCTACGGTTTATGTCCCGTCACTTAAGGCTGTTACGTTGAGCGATAACTGCACGTTCTCCTGCGATAAGGACATCAATGCTCCGAAGTTCACGCTGGAGCTTTCCGGCACATCGAGCGTCTCGAATCTTAACATCCATGTCGCTGAATCCGCCGTGATTACTGTCAGCAAGAAGGCGAAACTGTCGTCCGTCAATGTCAAGGCGGAGGACAAAGTCACTGTCAATGCAGAAGGAAACGCGAGCGTTGTTCTGGAATATTCCGCCAAGACACTTGAGGTCAACAATTCGGGTTCCGCCGAGCTTGCCATCAACGGTCAGGCGGAGACCGCCTCCGTCAGTACGGCCGGCAGCGCCAAACTATCCCTTTCCGGCAAGGCCAACACATTGAATGTCACTGGTAAGGGCGGCTCCTCAAAGATTGACGCAGTCTCCGTGTCTGTTGACGATGTGGCTGTCTCATTGGATGGGGCCGAGCTTACCGTCACTCCAGGCATGAATCTCTCATTGGATCTCGGCAAAGGCGCGAGTGTCTGCTACTCAGGAGATCCTAAGATCAAGATCGTGAAGATCCAGAACGCTTCAGTGACACGAATATAATGTTCGTCCTTGACTCTCATTGCGACACGCCCACGATGATGATGCGCGGGCGTGACATCGGAAAGAACAACAGCAGGGGGCATGTCGATCTGCCGAAGCTTAAGGCCGGCGGGGTCGATGCCTCCTTTTTCGCCTTGTACACCTCTCCTGATCTGGCTCCGGATGCCTCCACAAGACATGCGCTGGAGATGATCGGCGCCATCTATGATCAAGTAGGAGCGAACCCTGATCTTGCGGCGATCGCCACGAGTCCGGAAGAGGCGCTTGAGAACAAGGACAAAGGCTTGATCTCCATATTCATAGGCATGGAGAACGGTGCGCCCATCCAGAGGTCGCTCCCGCTTCTTAGGGTGTTCCATCGTCTGGGAGTAAGGTATTTGACGCTCACGCACAATGCCGACAATGAGATTGCTGACTCGGCAGCGCAAGGCACACGCTGGCACGGTCTCAGTCCGTTCGGGAGGGAGGTGGTCGCCGAGATGAACCGCCTCGGAATGATCATAGACATCGCCCATGCCTCCGACGAGACATTCTACGATGTGCTGCGATGCTCAAAATCACCGATTGTCTCCACGCATTCCTGTTGCAGAGCCTTGGCGCATCATCGCCGCAATCTCTCGGACGAGATGCTTAAGTCGTTGGCGGACAACGGCGGAGTGATACAGATCAATTTCTATCCCCTCTTTCTGTCGGATTCTTTCGCGAAGATCCTGGCTGATTCCGGCCTTGAGTCCAAAAGCTGGACCGAGCAGGACTGGATAAGCGACCCGCTTAATCCGGAGAAAGCTGCGGCCTGGAACGCCGTTCAGGATGAGCTGGCTGCTTTGCCGCGGCCTTCATACAGGGATGTCGTCGATCACATCGACCATGCGGTGAAGGTCGCCGGCATCGACCATGTCGGCCTCGGATCTGATTTCGATGGCATAGAAGTGACTCCCCAGGGCCTTGAGGACGTGTCTAAGATACGGGTGATCTTCGATGAAATGGCGAGAAGAGGCTACACCGATGATCAGATAGGGAAAATCGCGGGCGGGAATTTCCTCCGGGTCTTCAATGAGGTGATTTCCAAGTCCTTAAGATAGGTTTTATTGACTACAGTCAACACTTGTAACAAAAATGTTTATGTGCCAAACTATTTTGTTACAAGTGTTGATTGTTATTTAGATAGGTCTTCGAGAACTAAGAGCCGTAATTCATCGAGTGCGGCTGCCGCAAATCTCTCGATGTTCCTATTTCGGTCATTCTTGTAGACCTTTTTCACCGTCCTGGTCCCGTTAGGTCCGGCGACTCCGATCCAGACTGTGCCGACAGGGTTGCTCTTGTCGCCGCCCGGCCCGGCAAGTCCGGTGGTGGAGACGGCGTAGTCGCTTCCGGTCAGTTTCCTGACCCTTTCGGCCATCGCTGCCGCGACTTCGGAACTGACGACACCGTGTTCATTGATCGTGGATCCTGGTACCCCGAGCACTTTCTCCTTGACCGGGATGGCGTATGATGTCACTGAGCCGAGGTAGTACTCTGATGAGCCTGGCACAGAGGTGATCAGCGAGGAGATCTTGCCGCCCGTGCAGGATTCAGCCGCGCTGAGTGTCTTCCCGGAGCCTCGGAAAATCGCCCCTATGGCGCTTTCCAGCGTGTCGTCCTTGTATGAATATATCTTCTCTCCAAGAAGCGGTCTCAGCCGTGCGAATTCCGCGTCTATGCGCTTTTCCTCATCCTCCTTGCGGCCACCGTAGATGGAGAGCCTCAGGCGGACGCCGGTCAGCGGGTTCGGAAGGTACGCAAGATGCATGTCCTCCGGCAGACTGTCCTCCCATGACTCTATTACCTTCGACAGGGCGGATTCGGCCAAGCCGAAGACCATCACGCATTTATGGAATATGTCGGAGAGGCTTTCGTGCGTCCTTATGTCTTTGATGATGTCCGGAATCGCGCCTACAGCCTCGAACGGGACTCCGGGGAGCGCATAGAGGGTGGCTGCGTGGCCGAAGCGCGAGGCAGGGAAGCGGAACACCATGATGGGTGCTGTACCGAGGTGATTGACAATTACTTCGCAAGTGTCGGGAACAAGGGCCTGGGCCTTGTTGATGTCCAGTACATCGAGTCCCCGCGCGTGAAGGATCTCGTGGACGATCTTGAGCTGAGCCTCGTTCACCACGTAGCCCTTGCTCCCGGAGATCTCGGCGAGGGCTGCCTTCGTGATGTCATCCTTGGTCGGTCCGAGGCCTCCGGTAGTGATGACTATCTGATTGGCGCTCAGTTCGTTTGTCAGGTTGTTAACGATCTCGTCGCGGGCGTCTCCGATCGAGAGCATCCGTGTGACCTTGACTCCTATGTCCTCAAGGGCGGAGGAGATGTGCGATGAATTGGTGTCAACTATCTGGCCGATCAGAATCTCGTCGCCGATAGTGCAGATTGACGCTTGTGTCATGATGATTCAGAATTACTTAGCCAAACTTGTGGCTTCCAGGTACTTGTTGATTTTCTTTACAATTGACGGCCCCTCGTAGATGAATCCCGTGTAGATCTCTATCAGGCTCGCTCCCGCGTCGAGCATCTCCTTCGCCTGCCCGGGGGTCATTATGCCGCCCACGCCGACGATCGGAAGCCTGCCGGATGTGAATTCATGAATATGCTTGACCGTGGCGAGGCTTTTCTTGAACAAAGGCGCTCCGGAAAGCCCTCCGTTGCCGATCTTGTCCACTTTTTCCTTGCTTGTCCTAAGTCCTTCCCGTGATCTGGTCGTGTTACCGGCCACAATGCCGTCGATACCTGACTGGAGGCAGTACTTGAGAATCTCGTCCAGTTCCTCGAACGGTATGTCGGGGGAGACCTTGACCAGAATCGGCCTGTACTCGTCGTAGCAGACTCTCAAATCAAGCAAAGGGTCGAGAATATCAGATAGATAGGAAACATCCTGAAGGTTCTGCAGCCCCTGCACATTAGGACAGGAGACATTGATTGTGAACAAGTCCACGAAGTCATACATGTAGGAGAAGGCTTTCTTGTAGTCCGCGATGATATCCTCGTCGGAGGCGCTCACGCTGTTCTTCGCTATGCTGGCGGCGATGATGGTCTTGGGAGGGTCTTTTTGAATATGCTCGATCGCGTTGTGGACTCCTTTGTTGTTGATACCCATCCTGTTGATGATGGCGTTGTCCTGCGGGAGCCTGAACAGTCTCGGCTTGGGATTGCCTGGCTGGGCTTCCGGAGTGAGGGAGCCGATCTCGATGAACGAGAATCCGAACCACGACAGCTCATTGTAATGCTCACCGTTCTTGTCCAGACCGGCGGCAAGGCCTACAGGAGAAGGGAAGTCTATCCCGAAGAGGTTTCTTGACAGGGAAGGTGTCTTATGCCTGTAGATAAGTTTCATCAGCTTTCCGGCGAACGGAATCCGGCGAAGGAGATCCAGTCCTTTGAATGTCAGGTTGTGTGCGGTCTCCGGCGGGAACTTGAACAAAATCGGTCTGATGAGTTGTCTGTACATTTTGCGCTTTTGATTAATCGAACACAAATTTAGACAATTTCAACAGAACGCCGAAGACTTTTTCTCCAAACATTTTCCCGCCGACGAACTATTCAATCTCCTTGAACGTCCCGTTGTCGTAAAACACCAGAATTTTGGTGATCCTTGGCGGATTGTCTTTAGGTTCGGCAGGGGAGACTGGAGTCGTCACCCCCTTATTCTCAGAGACTTCCGTCTCTTTTGGGAACAAATCAGGCTCGTGGGAATCGAATAAAAGACCGCTGTCCTGGTCATAGGCAGGGGATTGGCGATTCTCAGGGACTTGCGGAGCCGCCACCGCCGGCTCTGTCCCCTTGTACATTCGGCCCTTGCCTCCGATCAGCCAGTCAAGGTTCAGATTCGGATAGCAGGCTGCCATATTCTCTATAAAATCGAACCCCGGTTTGTTTCTACCGGAAAGGATGTGTGAGACACTCGCCTTGGTCACACCGATCCTGTCCGCGAACTGCGACTGTGTGATGTTCTCCGCCGAAAGGAACTGCTGCAATCTCTTGTTCATTACAAATGTGATTTGTTTACAAAGTTAACATTAAATAGTGTAAATACAAATAACATTTGTAAAGTTACAAAAGTAAACAAAATAAAAAGAATAAGGCTAACTTGTTTAGAATAGAATTTAGATAGATTTGTATAAGATTCTTATTATTAATGATATTCATTATAGATAACAGCTTAATTTTACCCTCATTCCCGTGCTATCCGGCTAATTAACACGAAAGAAGTTATCCACTTATGTAGGTAAATAGATAATATTCTCTGATAATCAATAGTTTAGATATATAAGTTCCTTTTAATCAGAATTAATTATTATACGATTCTTAACTTTGTTCGTATTTAAGTTTTGTAATCAAATGTTATTATAATATTTACGATTGTAAACCCAAATTTCCAACTAAACATTTTAATAATATTTACACAATTATAGAAAAGTCCCGCTGTCGGTGGCAATGATGAGAATTTGATATTTCTATTACTTAAGTTAACTTTGTGCGGATTTTAAACTCTCATGACGATGATACCTTCAATACATATTGAGGACTATAATTACAATCTTCCCGACGAGCGCATCGCGAAATATCCCCTCGCCGAGCGCGACGCATCCAAACTGCTCCGCTATGAGGACGGCAAGGTCGATGAATATGTCTTCAGGAATATTCCGGAATTGCTTCCGGAAGGAGCCTTGATGGTCTTCAATGACACCAAGGTCGTGCCGGCCAGGCTTCATTTTCAGCGTGAGACAGGAGCGCACATCGAGATCTTCTGCCTTGAGCCGATTGATCCTCCGGAGTACAACACCGCTTTCGCCTCGACGGAGCGTTGCAGATGGAAATGTGTGATCGGCAACGCCAAGCGTTGGAAAAACGATTCCCTGACTCTTTACAATCCCGATTCAGACGAGATTGTCGCCGCTATGGGGCTGAAGGCTGATCTTGTCGAGAGAAACGGCGAGACCGGCATAGTGGAGTTTTCCTGGCGGGACGGCAACCCCTTCTCGCGCGTTCTGGAGCTTTGCGGAACCGTTCCTATTCCTCCTTATCTGAACAGGGCTACGGAATCCATCGACACCGAGCGCTATCAGACTCTTTACGCCAGGATCAGGGGCTCTGTCGCGGCGCCTACCGCCGGTCTCCATTTCACCCAGCGGGTGCTTGACGGCATTTCCGCCAAGGGAATCGACCGTGAGAATGTCTGCCTGCACGTCGGAGCCGGCACATTCCTTCCCGTAAAGAGTTCCGATGTCGCCGACCACCCGATGCACCGCGAGCCTTTCGTGGTCTCATTAGACCTTCTAAAGCGTATCAGAGACAACAAGTCAAAGCTGATAGCGGTCGGCACCACCTCCGTAAGAACGCTTGAGTCATTGTATTATGTCGGTGTCAGCTGCATCGAGAAAGGAAAACCCGAGGATGTCGGGCAATGGGTTCCGTACGAACGGGACTATGAATATTCAGTGAGGGAATCGCTCGGAGCCATCATCTCCTATCTGGAGAAGAATGATCTTGACGAACTGAAGGTCGGCACCAGGATCATCATCGTGCCGGGCTTCCGCTTCAGGCTTGTGGACATTCTGGTCACGAACTTCCACCAGCCGGAAAGCACACTGATTCTGTTGATTTCGGCATTTGTGGGCGGAGACTGGAAGACCATCTACGACTATGCGCTTTCCAATGGTTTCCGCTTCCTCAGCTACGGTGACAGCTCGCTCCTTTTCCGCCGCGGTTCCTGATGGACGCGGTCCAGCCTTTGTAATATTAAGTAATTTGATTACATTTGCACCTTACAAACGATGATTTATTATGGCTGATACATCTGAATTTGACAGCATCTGTCCTTATAATGACGCCGAAGCGGTCGAGGCCTTGAACAAGGTCGCGAATCATCCCGCGGTACTTGCTATTTCTGAATATCTTTTCCCTGACGAGCCGATGACATTCCTTCGGAATGCCTTGAAGAGTGTTCATAATATTGATGAGTTTCAGGAGATTGTGATGAACAGGGCTGTGTCATGGTGCATGGATCACACCATCCACAACTTCTCCTATGACGGCATCAGCTACATCAAGGAAATGAAGGGTAAGTTCCTGGCGATGTCCAATCACAGGGACATCATCCTGGATCCCGCCATCACCCAGGTCGTTTTGTTCAGGAACCACATTCCGATGACCGAGATCTGCGTGGGCGACAACCTGATCAAGCAGAGCAAGACTGTAGAGTACCTCCTTCGTTCCAATAGGATGATCCGCGTGATCAGAGGCATCTCGGCAAGGGAACTCTATCTTTCATCCCAGGTGCTGTCCAAGTACATCCGTCAGACAATCACTTCAGGAAAATCTTCTATCTGGTTGGCACAGAGACAAGGACGCACGAAGGACGGCATCGACACGACGGAGCAGGGACTCCTCAAGATGCTGGACATGAGCGGTACCAAATCCTTCGCGGAGAACTTCGCCGAGCTGAACATCATCCCTCTGAGCATCTCCTATGAATATGAGCCGTGCGACATCCGCAAGGCTCGTGAGATACTGATCTCCAGAACCCAGAAGTATGTGAAGACCAAGACGGAGGATCTGCACAGCATTGTTATGGGCATCAGGCAGCAGAAGGGTGACGTTCATCTGAACTTCGGCCTTCCCATCACTCCGGACGAGATCGAGCTTGCCTCGCATTGCGACAAGAACGACCGCTATCAGGCCATCAGGCATGCCGTGGACAAGCGGATCATCGCCGGCTACCAGCTTTGGAAGACCAACTACATCGCCTACGACCTTGTCAACCGTTGCTACAAGTACGCCGAGCTATACACACCGGAGGATGTGGAGAAATTCACCGACTACACCGAGCATAAGCTTGACAAGGTGGAGCGCCGCCTGAACCGCGCCGACCTCCGCGACATATTCCTAAGAATCTACGCCAACCCTGTGGAGTCCAAGGAGCGTCTCGTCTCCGGCGAGCCGCTTCGTCAGGAATAATTAACGCTTTTTCCGAAACGATAAGGGCGTTCAAAAATAGAAAATTCCAAAATTTTGCACGTTATCAAAATTTTGGAATTTTTATTTTCTGAACGCTGTGTATATTCTGCCCAATAATTTGGTATGGAGTATATTTTGCTGTCTTATAAGTATTGAAACAGATTAGTTATCTATATAAATATTTTTTTTCTATAACACTTTCAAGCAGCAGAAAAACTGAATTTCAAATTTTGGTAACGTGCAAAATTTGGAATTCAGCTTTTTGCTGCCCGAACCTGGCGATATATCACGATTTAAAACAGTCGGTCGACACTGGCGATCACCTCTTCGGCGGAAAGATCCGTGCTGAGAATCAGATCTGGCTTCTTCATCTCGAAGCCTTTGCTGGTGGCGTTCAGCATACCCGCGCCTGTGATGTTCAGCATACCCGCGCCTGTGATGTTCAGCATCACGGTCTCGTCTCTCTTCACCACACCGTCCTCCAGTGCATTCTTCAACGCCGCGACAGCGCAGGCCGCCGCCGGCAAGATGTCGTATCCCTCCTTGTTGAAGAACTGGAGCATCCAGTAGACGATCTGGTCGTTGGACACCTTGTAGAAATCTCCGTTCGACTCCTTGAGGACATCGAACAGGCCGCCGGCAAGGCTGTAAGGCGGTTTTCTGTTGGACAGAACCTTGGCGAGAATCACCTCGGCCTTTCCTCTTGACTCCTCGGGAGTGATTGGTACAAGCTCTCTTGACCCGGCTTTCCATGAATCGTACATCAGGGTGAAAGGAGAGTTCTGCGCGCAGTAGACCCTCATCCTGTTCTCGCCGAACCTACCGTCCTTTGCCAGTCTGCATGCGTTCTCCCAGGCCGCGATGGCTCCTGTTCCGCTGCCGACCGCCTGGAAATAGGCGTCAGGAATACGTCCGATCACCTCGACAGCGCTGAGTATGGTGGTTCCCATGCCGTCTCTGCGGGCGACGTTCTTCGCACCTCCTTCCGCAAGATAGCGAGGGTCCTTGCAAAGCTTCTCCCCGAGAGCGATAGCGTCGTAGTAGTCCGTGCCGTTCGGTGTCGCGATGACCTTTACGCAGGACTTCAGCTTCTTAAGGAACCAAAGGTCGCTGATGTTGTCGTTCGGGATGCAGATGACGACAGGAATGTCATTGTCCGAGCATACGCGGGCGAATGCCCTTGCCGTGTTGCCGGCTGACTGGACGACAAGTACACGCTTGTCGTTCTTCGGGAGCCTCGCGCAGACGGAGAAAGCCTCTGTTTCCTTGAACGAGCAGGTTTCCATCCTTGCCCCGCGCTTGGGAACATAGCCGGACAAGGTGATGTAGAGGTTCTCCATGCCGAGCAGATCCGCCAGCCCCTTGCTCTTGTAGGTCACAGGGGCGTGGGAGTTTCTGAGTGTACGTCTGACCGGAAGCCATTCGGCGTACCTGTAAAGCCCCTTCAGGTCGTCTCTGGGCGTGAATTTCTCGTTTTCGTAGACAGCTCTGACCAAGGAAGGTGAGGGAGCCTGCGGGTCTGCAAGCGACCAACCGGCATCCTCGAACTCTTTTCCGGTGCCGACATTCACAAGCCGGTAATCAGTGGGTTTGAATTTCATTATTTATGTAAGTTAATATATTCATTTACAGATTGATGATCAGCCAGGCCATGTAGGCGGCGTAGCATGCGAGGAAGACCAGGCCTTCCGCTCTGTCCAGTTTCCGTCCCTTTCCCGTGAAGGCGATGACAGAGAGGAGGATGGCGCTCAGCAGCAGGATGCCGAGATCTGCGAATGTCATACCGCCGAAGGACAGGCCGGAAGGAGAGCTGGCATGAGGTCTGAACGCTACGGACGAGGCGCCGAGTATCAGAAGGATGTTGCAGATGTTGGATCCTATGATGTTGCCGAGTGCCAGCTGGCCTTTCTTCTTGGCGGCGGCGACCACGCAGGTTACAAGCTCCGGCATGGAGGTTCCTCCCGCGAGGATCGTCACGGCTATGAATTTGTCGCTGATGTTCAGCATACGGGCTATGCTGGTCGCGCTGTCCACGAATTTGTCGCCGCCGAAGATCAATGCCGCAAGGCCGCCGACAATCATCAATGCGGCCACTCCGGTTTTCCTGTTTGACTCTTCCGGCACTTCCTCGTCGGACTTGCCTGACTTGAAGGACCAGTACATGTAAGCGGCGAAAAGTATAAGGAATATAATGCCGTCCATTCTGGTAAGGGTGTCCTCGCGTCCGATGCCGAACAATGTAAGATGCATTCCGAACACTATCAGCAGCGCGGTGACACCGATGTTCAGCGGTATGTCGACGCGGACATTGTCCTTCGTCATCTCTATAGGCCTGAGCAGCGCGGTTATACCAAGTATTAGAAGAACGTTGAATATGTTTGAGCCTACAACATTGCCTATGGCGATGTCCGCGCTTCCTTTAAGTGCGCCGGTCATACTCACCACGAATTCCGGCAAGGATGTTCCGATGCCGACGATCGTGAGGCCGATAACGAACTCGCTCAGGCCGGCTTTTCTGGCTATTGTGGAGGAACCCTCGACAAGCCAGTCGGCTCCGAGAACAACCAGCGCAAGGCCGGCGAGCAGGATGAGAATCTGAGTAATCATCTTCTTTGGATATATTAAGCTACAAACTTACAAAAAAAAAATAGTAAAATGTGTTACTTTTTGGAGTAGTACTTTGGCCAGCATGCTTGCAGATAGGCTTTCAGCCTGTCTTCCTGAGGGTTAGATGCAGGTTCGTAGAACACGGTTCCCTCAAGTCCCTCCGGCATGAACTCCAGATCAGCGAAATGTCCCGGGAAGTCGTGGGCGTACTTGTAGCCGTCGGCGTAGCCAAGTTCCTCCATCAGCTTCGTGGGGGCGTTCCTCAAATAAAGAGGCACTGCCGCCTGCTTGTTCTGGGAGGAAAATTCAATGGCTTTATTGATAGCAAGATAAGTGGCATTACTTTTAGGAGAGCTTGCAAGGTAAATTGTGGTTTCCGAGAGAGGGATGCGGGCTTCCGGCATGCCGATCTGATGGACGATCTGGTAGCAGGAGTTCGCAAGCAGCAACGCGTTCGGGTTGGCAAGGCCGACATCCTCGGATGCCGATATGCAGAGCCTTCTCGCTATGAAAAGGGGATCCTCGCCGCCGTCCAGCATCCTGGCGAGATAGTAGACCGCGGCGTTCGGATCGGAGCCACGGATTGACTTGATGAATGCCGAGATGATGTCGTAGTGCATCTCGCCGTCCTTGTCGTAGATCGCCATGTTCTCTTGAAGGCAGTTTGTAACCGTCTCATTGTCAATGACGATGCGCGACCCGTCGCCGGCGGATGAATCGACCACAATCTCAAGGACGTTGAGCAGTTTCCTTCCGTCGCCTCCGCTGTAGCGGAACATTGCCTCGGTCTCCCTTATCTCTATGTCCTTGTCCCTCAGAAGCACATCGTTTTTCAGTGCATGATCCAGCAGAGTTTGCAGATCTTTGATTTCCAATGGTTTCAGCACGAAGACCTGACAGCGGGAGAGTAGCGGTGTTATCACCTCGAACGACGGGTTCTCGGTCGTCGCACCTATGAGTATGATGGTACCGTTCTCCACAGCGCCGAGCAGAGCGTCCTGCTGGGCCTTGTTGAACCGGTGGATCTCATCTATGAACAGGATCGGAGCCGCCCCGTTGGAGAACACGGAAGCGCTTCTGGCCTTGTCGATGACATCTCGCACGTCCTTCACGCCGGCGCTGACCGCCGACAGGGTGTAGAAGTCTCTGGACAAAGTCTGGGCGATGATTCCGGCAAGAGTAGTCTTGCCGACTCCCGGCGGCCCCCAAAGGATGAACGACGAGAGATTCCCGTTCTCGATCATCTTCCTCAGGATGCATCCTTCCCCTACAAGGTGCCTCTGCCCGACATATTCCGACAGGCTTTTAGGCCTCATCCTTTCAGGAAGAGGGGGGAGCATCATGCTTTTGCCCGAATCTTGGTGCATGTCTAGCATATTCTATAAATATATTGTCTAATAATATGTAAAACAAAAATGTTTACTATCGGAACATTTTTGTTAGTAGTACTTTGGCGTTTATTTTTGGCTTATCATAACGCAAATTTAAGAAAAAGCGGAATAAGTTTCGTAAATTTGTCTATTACTTGTCGAGGTGCGGCCAGCGAAGAACCGGGCCGCATTCGGACAGAAGGTTTTATAAACGATGAGACTATCTGAAAGAATCCGTTTTGTGGGAGTCAATGACCTGCAGACAAAACTCTTCGAGCGGCAGTGGCCGCTTCCTTATGGAGTCAGCTACAATTCCTATCTTGTTGTGGACGAAAAGGTCGCGCTGATTGACACGGCAGCGGTGGCGTTCAAGGACGAATTACTGGCCAACATCAAGAGCGAGATAGGGGACAGGAAGGTTGACTACCTGATTGTCAACCACATGGAGCCAGATCATAGTGCGCTTCAGGCGGTTGTCAGACAGGAATATCCCGAATGCGTGATTGTCACCAACGCCAAGGCTGTACCGATGATCGAGGGCTACCAAGGCATAACGGACAACATCAAGGTTATCAGGGAAGGCGAGTGTCTCTCCTTGGGAAGCGTTGATCTTCAATTCTTTATGGTTCCAATGGTACATTGGCCGGAGACTATGGTCACATGGTGTCCGCAGGAGCGCACTTTGTTCTCCGGTGACGCCTTCGGCTCCTTCAGAACCTTCCCGGAAAGCGTAGTAGACTCGCAATCAGACATATTCAATGAATATAAAGACGAGATGACGAGGTATTACTCGAACATTGTCGGGAAATATGCCGCTCCGGTTCAGGCTGCGCTGAAGAAGCTTTCCGGTTTGGAAATATGCCGGATTTGCAGCACCCACGGCCCTGTATGGGAGAATCATATTCCTGAGGTTGTCTCATTGTATGACAAGTTCAGTCGTTATGAGCCGCTTGAGCACGGTGTCTGTCTGGCTTACGGGTCGATGTACGGCAACACGGAAAAGGCCGCTTTGGCGTTGGCTGAGTCCTTGAAAGAACATAACATTCCATTCTCGCTCCATAATCTGAATGAGGAGAGTTATTCGTTCGCTTTGCGCGACGTGTTCAGGTACGACACGGTAATTCTCGGCTCGCCGACATATAATAATGGAATATTGCCGCCTGTCCGTCAGTTGATGGAGGCAATCTGTGACAGATTGGTCAAGAACAGACGTTTCTTTGCCTTCGGATCGTTCACTTGGGCAGCCGCCAGTGTTCGATTGCTGAACGAGATGGCGACCGCGGCCGGAATTAAGATTCTCGGTGATGGAATTACATTCAAACAAGGATTCTCACCAGCCAAATTCGATTCTGAATCAATAGTTTCCCTTGTGTAGCGGCACTCGCCTATTTGTTATACAATTTGGATTATGTTAACTTACATGTGTGCTAAACACTTCCCTGTGATATGATTCTTCAACTGCTGACTTTATTTGGTGCTCTGGCGCTCTTTGTCTTTGGACTTGAGATGCTTAGCTCCGGTATTCAGAAATCCTGCGGCGACCGGCTGAGGAGATTTGAGAAATGGATGACCTCCAGGTCGCCTCTGAAACAGATTTTATCCGGTGTCGGCATCACCGCTGTCGTCCAGTCTTCCAGCGCTACGACTATCATGGTGGCCAGCCTCGTGGGTGTCGCTACCCTATCGCTGCAGCAAGGTATCAGCGTGATTATGGGAGCGAACATCGGTACGACCGTAATCGCTTGGATCATAGCGGCTACGGGCTTCTGGATCAACACCGTTGTCCTTGCTTTCGTGCTTCTGGGAGCCGGTTTTGTCATGTCGTTGACAAAGAGGCCGATTGTCAAGAACATCGGCCAGGCCATCCTAGGACTTGCGCTTGTTTTTGTCGGACTGATCTACATAAAGTCCTCAGTACCAGAGATTGACACTGTTCCGCAGATGGCCGCCTCCATTGCGGGAATTTCTTCTCACGGAATCGCTTCCGCGCTGATTTTCATGCTGATAGGTGTTGTGATAACCTTCGTCCTCCAGTCCTCAAGCGTCACCGTCGTGCTCACTATGGTACTCGTCTATTTCGGCTGGATCTCCTTCCCTATGGCCGCGGCGATGGTGCTTGGCGAGAACATCGGAACCACGATCGGCGCCAATCTGGTCGCCAGCAGGGCAGGTGTCCAGGCCAGCAGGGCCGCGCTCGCCCACTTCATATTCAATGTGCTTGGAGCCGCTTTCGTGTTGATTTTCTTCAACATGTTCATTAAGATCAATCTTTGGCTTGTGTCGCTTTTCGGTCTGGACGCTCAGATGACTTCAGTGTTCGGTGTCGCTTGCGTCCACACCCTCTTCAACGTGACGGCCACCGTTGTTCTTGTTTGGTTCAGAAAGCCTTTCGCTGGTTTTCTTGCCAGATGCATCAAGGAGCCGGCTCCGAAGAAAGGCGATTTCCGTCTGAGGTTCATCGGCAGCGGAAGGATCATCGGCACGCCGTCCATCTCGATCGAGCAGGCGTTCAAGGAGACTGTCAATTTCGCCGTGAACGCACAGGAGGGTTTTCAATACGTCAAACTGGCTCTGAATGAGGCGGATCCTGACAGGTTTGAGGAGTACCGCCAGCGCCTTGTCAAGTGCGAGGAGGTGACCGACCGGTTTGAATATGAGATAGCTGCGTTCCTCAATGGGATCCCAACTGAGTCAATGAACGACCAGGAGGCCCGTGAAGTCAAGGTCATCTACAGGGTGATCAGCGAGCTGGAGAGCCTTGGCGACAGTTGTGAGAACATCAGCCGCCTGCTTACCCGTCTGCGGGTCCATAAACTGGAGTTTGACGAGGAAACGATCAGCAAGCTGAACCTTCTGCTCGGCAAGGTCAACCATGCCTTCGCTGTGATGGTCTCCAACATGAAATTGGCCGTGGAGGGAGAACTCAAGGACATCAGCAATGCCTACAACGCCGAGGACATCATCAATGTGACCCGTGACGCCCTTCGGGATGAAGGCATCCTCCAGATCGAGAAAGGTGCGGACAAGTTCCTGGCAATCAACTACTACCTTGACATGTTGGCGGAGCTTGAGGCCATGGGAGACTTCATGATCAACATCTCCCAGTCGCTTTTCCATGAATTTGACAATTAAGTAATGAATATATGTCCCGTAAAAGAGTAGATCTGCTTTTAGAGAACATAACTATCGAGGCTTGCGCCGCCGAGGGCAAGGCGCTCACCCATTGGAACGGAGTCGTTGTCTTTGTCCCTTTCGCCGTTCCCGGCGATGTGGTTGACATCCGTGTGACCAAAAAGAGCAAGAATTATTACGAGGGGTTCGTGGAAAGGATCGTGACTCCGTCCAAGGATCGTCTGGAGCCTTTCTGCCGGCATTTCGGGGTGTGCGGCGGCTGTAAATGGCAGCCTCTCCCCTATCCTATGCAGCTTGAGGCCAAGCGGCAGCAGGTTTATGATCAATTGGTTCGTATTGGTCATCTGGATGTGCCGGAAATCCGCCCGACCATTCCTTCGGACAAGACCCAGTACTATCGTAACAAGCTGGAGTTCACGTTCTCGTCGAAGCGTTGGCTGCTTAATGGCGAGGATCTTGACAGCGTGCCGGAGAATGACCGTATGGGGCTTGGCTTCCACGTGGGCAAGTTCTTCGACAAGGTGCTGGACATCAGGCATTGCTACCTCCAGAAGGATCCGTCCAACGACATCAGGCTCTTTGTCAAGAAATATGCTGTCGATAACGGTCTGGATTTCTTTGACATACGTCAGAATGTCGGCTATGTCAGGAATATGTTTGTCCGGACCACGGACACAGGCGATCTGATGGTCATCATGTGCTTCTTCTACGAGAATCGTGAGGACAGGGAGAAAATGCTGGATGCGATCGCTAATGCGTTCCCTCAGATAACCTCTCTCTACTACATCATCAACAATAAGTTGAATGATTCGATCGGTGATCAGGAGTGCATTTTGTACAAGGGTGAGCCGACAATCCGTGAGACAATGGAGAAGCTGACGTTCCGCATCGGGCCAAAGTCGTTCTACCAGACCAATTCCGGGCAGGCGTACAAGTTGTATTCCGTTGCCAGGGATTTCGCGGAGCTGACCGGCGGCGAGATTGTCTACGACCTTTACACCGGGACCGGTACGATCGCGCAGTTCGTCTCGGGCAAGGCCGCCAAAGTGATTGGCATTGAATATGTTCCCGAGGCGATTGAGGATGCCGAGGTGAACGCTGCCGGCAACGGGATCACGAATTGCGAGTTCTTCGCCGGTGACATGAAGGATGTCCTGAGCCGTGACTTCATCGATGAGCACGGTCAGCCGGATGTAATCATTCTGGATCCTCCTCGCGCCGGCATCCACCCGGATGTCGCCAAGGTCATCCTTGAGGCCTCCCCTGCCCGCATGGTCTATGTAAGCTGCAACCCGGCCTCCCAGGCCCGTGACCTGGCCCTTTTCGCCGACAAGTACGAAATCACCGCCGTCCAGCCGGTTGACATGTTCCCTCACACTCAGCATGTCGAGAACGTCTGCGCACTGAGGTTACGATAGGTGTTGTCATTTGAAGACTATAAACACATAGATCCTTCATAATGAGCGGAGACCTCCAATTCCCGAATTTTGGTAACGTGCAAAATTCGGGAATTGCGAGTGTCTTGCTCATCAAAACAGAGATGTTTATGTTCTAGAACGGATACCCGACACCGAAGTGGAGGGTGTAGCCGTCTTTCTTTAGCCATTGGGACGGGGAGCGCCAGCGGGCGGTGTCGAGGGACGGGTCATAGACTTTCATACCCATATCGAGACGGAGAATCAGGAAGTTAAGGTCCACACGGAGGCCTATTCCCCAGTCGGCGGCAAGGCTGGCGGCGAGGTTCTTGAGGTCGAAATGGGTGTGGGAGCCATCGTCTCCGTCGGTCTCTTTCAGGGTCCAGATGTTGCCGACATCCGTGAAGACGGCACCGCACAACTTCCAGAACATCGGGAAACGGTACTCCAGATTGGCTTCCAACTTCACGTCACCGGTCTGGCTTGGGATCACGAACGTCGTGTCAGCCTTTGAGTTGCCCGGGCCAAGGGAACGGGCCTGCCAGCCACGCATACTGTTCGCGCCGCCGCTGTAGAACTGTTTCTCGAACGGAATTGTGGATGAGTTGCCGTAGGCGTAGCCGACACCTCCGAGAAGGCGTATCGCCAAGGCTTGCCCTCCATTCTTGCCGAACACAAACGTCTTGCCCAACGTCAGTTCCGTGCGGATGTACTGGGAATATGGAGTGTTCCAGATAAGCCTGGAGCCATATTCATCACTTTTCATTGCTTTGTTGAACAGGCTCAGGACATTGCCGGATGCATCGAGTTGCAGACGGGCATATTCATAGGTCTCCTTCGGAACCAAGGCTGTGCTGGTCGTGTAGTAGGCCACGAGACCGGAGCCGACATCGAAGTGGTTCTGGTAGGCGTCCCTCATAAACGGGTTGCCGGAAAGAGTCGTGTAGAAGTTCGGGTCGAGATTCGTCAGCCTGACGATCTTGGCCTGTATCGGGTAGAACTGATAGAAGAACTTTCCGTTACGCAGAGATCCAGAATAACCGTAAGATGTCGAGATCATATTCCTCGTATATTCAGGACGGTTCTGGTAGTTATATGAAGCGTTGATTTCGGTGCGTGGCACGGACGGGCCGTGGAAAATGGAGTTAGGCAGCCCCAGGAACTCCGGGAAACTGAGTCCGGCGGAGACTCCGAACTCGTTGGATTTCACACTCCTGTCGTCGTACTTGAACTGGAAATTGCCGAGGAATCCAAGATTCAGCCATTGGCCTCCGTGGAATATGTTCTTGTGGTAGTAGGAGACCTGAGGGGAGATGCCGATCAAGCCTGTGGAATTGGTGGAACCCTCAAGGTTGACCTTGAAGCCCTGCATCCTTGATTTCGTCAGGCTGATGTCGCAGTCCACTATTCCGGAGTCGCGGGGATTTAGCGCCACGTTCACTCCGCTGAAAAGCCTGAGGGCGGAGAGCCTTGAATATGTCGTGTTCACTTCCCTCTCGTCGTACATGGCGCCCGGACGGATGGTGCAGATGTTTTTCAGAACCCGGTCATTGAATTTCAGATCGTTGTCGTAGGAGATGGAGACGTCGCCGAAGAAGTACTTCCTGTGTGGGCGGGCATATTCGGCGGTCTGGTTCCTGGTATATTCCTTGACGGTCATGAGCAGGTCGGCGGTGTCCCTGCGCGCGAGGGTGTCCGCCTCGAATGAGAAGTAGTTCTTCGTGAAGCCGAAGTAGCCCTTGCGGCGGAACATGGACGCGGCGCGCTCGGTTTCTTTCTCAAGCGCGTCCTCCGAAAGAAAGTCTCCTGGTCTGATGGAGACCGCGGCGGTGTCGGCATAGAAGTCCTCCTTGAACTCGCCATCGGGGACGGCGAAGGAGACGTTGCCTATCCTGTAGCGTCTGCCAAGTGTCACTGAATAGGTTACCGTCACTCTTTTACCATTGACTCTCACCTCGCTCCGTACATCCGAGCCATAGTAGCCGAGGTACTCAAGATGCCTGTTGATGTTCTCCACGGACGCTTCCACCTGCGATGGCTGGTAGACCACCGGGGCGGTGCCTATCTTCCTCAGGAACTTGTTGATCCCCTTGTCGGCGTTCTTTCCGGACCAGTTGTAGATGTTCAGGAAAGGGTTCCAGCCGAAGATTATGTAGGAATTGGGCTTTTGCTTGATGTAGGATTCGATCTCTTTCGTGTTGAATTTCCTGTCATTGTCCACAACGACCTTGTTGTCGGCAAGACGGAACTGCCCGTCCCCGAGAACCCGTGTGGTGCTGCACGAGAAACTGAGGACGGTGGTGGCCATAACCGTGGCCGCGAAGAGACAAAACGAAGGTTTTTTCCTCATATTCTACAAAAATAGCAAGCCTTTCTGACTTTTTCTTCATATATGAGGTAAAAAAATGATTTTTCGTACCTATATTTGCACCCCCGTATCTGTTTTTGCCGACGGATACATTATTTATGTCGAACATTTAGGTTACAGTTGTTTTTAGAATGAAGAACAAGTACATTGATCTTGTCGATCAGACTTTTGATTTTCCTCAGGACGAGTTCAGGGTTGATGACGGCAACCTTTTCGTCAATGACATTGACATGATGGAAATCATCAAGGAGCATGGTACACCGTTGAAACTCACCTATCTTCCGAAGATCACCTCACAGATCCAGAGGGCCAAGAGAATGTTCCGCAACGCCATGTCGAAGGTCAGCTACGAAGGTGACCATCACTACTGCTACTGCACCAAGAGTTCCCAGTTCAAGTTTGTCATCGAGCAGGCTCTCAAGAGCGACGTGCATCTTGAGACATCGTCCGCCTACGATCTTGACCTGATCCGCAAACTGGAGTCGGACAAGTTGGTGGACAAGAACTTGATCATCATATGCAACGGTTTCAAGAGGCCGCAGTACGTCCAGAACATCGCTAACATGCTCAACGAGGGCTGGCACAACATCATCCCTGTGCTGGACAACAAGAACGAGCTGGAGGATCTTGACGACCTGATCGACGTGCCGACGCAGCTTGGCATACGCATCGCCTCGGAGGAGGAGCCTTCATTCGACTTCTACACTTCCCGTCTGGGAATAAGGTACTCGGACATCATTCCGTTCTACCGCAACGGCATCAGCAAGAATCCTAAGTTCAAGCTGAAGATGCTCCACTTCTTCATCAACACCGGCATCAGGGACACCTCCTACTACTGGAACGAACTGGCGCGCTGCCTGAACCTCTACTGCGACCTCAAGCAGATATGTCCGGACCTTGATTCTTTGAATATCGGAGGAGGCCTTCCTATAAAGACTTCATTGGCAGTCGATTATGACTACAAATATATGATCGAGGAGATCGTGTACCAGATCAAGTCCGTGTGCGACGCTCACGGCGTGCAGGTTCCGGACATCTACACGGAGTTCGGCAACTTCACCGTCGGCGAGAGCGGCGCGACCATATTCAAAGTCCTGGATGTCAAGCAGCAGAATGACCGCGAGTGCTGGTACATGATCGACAACTCCTTCATGACGAGCCTTCCGGACACCTGGGGACTGCACCAAAGGTTCATCCTCTTCCCTATCAACAAATGGAATGAGGAATATCATAGGGTGTTCATCGGCGGGCTTACCTGTGACAGCAAGGACTTCTACAACTCCGAGGCGCACTCCAACGCGATTTTCCTCCCTGTGATGAAGAACAGAAGGGATCCGCTTTACATCGGCTTCTTCCACACGGGAGCCTATCAGGAGGCCATATCCGGCTACGGCGGAGTGAAGCACTGCCTTCAGCCTTCACCTAAGCACATCCTGATCGACAAGGACAAGGACGGCAAGATCACGACAAGGGTCTTCGCTCCTGAGCAGAGCTCTGACTCGATGCTTAAGATTCTCGGATTCTAGGCCATGCGGTCACCTGTCTCAAATAATGAGATAAAGTTTGTCAAGTCCCTTAGCCATAAAAAGTTCCGGGACGAGAATGATCTTTTTGTGGTGGAGGGCGAGAAGATGGTCGAGGAGGCTGTCCGCTCATCTTTTGAGGTCAGGAGAATCTACCGCTCTGAGGAGATAGGTGACACTGCGATGGAGAGGATGAGCCTGCTCTCATCCCCTTCCCCGGCCCTGGCCTTGGTCAAGAAGCCGGATGACATGACAATTAATAAGTTCGCGGAGGATTCGCTTCCTTCCAAGGGGCTATTCCTTGCCCTTGACGGCATCAGGGATCCGGGCAATCTCGGGACGATCATCCGCATCGCCGACTGGTTCGGAATCGATGCGGTCTACGCCTCCCCCGACACCGTTGACATATTCAATCCCAAGGTTGTGCAGTCCACGATGGGCGCCATATTCAGAGTCCGGTTCCATTATTGTGACATTCCGGATCTGTGCAGGGCCGCCGCGTCCGCCGGAGGGCATGTCTATGGCACATTTCTCGACGGCGAGGATCTGTACGTCAAGGAGTTGGCAACGGGAGCTGCATCAGCGTCCGTCATCGTGATAGGCAACGAGTCGAACGGTATCTCCGACGAGGTGGGCGGACTGGTGACCGACCGGCTGTTCATTCCTCCGTGGCCGCGTGACGAGAGGGGCTCAGAGTCCTTGAACGCCGCTGTCGCGACAGCGGTGACCGTAGCAGAATTCCGCCGCAGGGGATGATTCCCGCCTTTCAGGCCTTTTCGGGAGCGGAATCTTAAGGCAGACACAAGAATATTCCGGAGATTTTTCGTAATTTGCGTTCGTAAAAACAACGAAGCGAATGAACGAAGAATCCTTGATGCGCTCCAGGATCAGGAAGATCCTGATGATCTGCAGCAACTACGACGCTTTTGCCTTGGAAGAGGACGGACGAATTGAGAATCAGGTCAGAAGCGAGTACCGCGAGCTGAATCTGAGCAATCCGCCTAAATTCATCTGGGCGAACTCATCACAGCAGGCAAGGGAGATCGTAAGCTCCGAGACGGAGGTGGACATGATCATCTGCATGTTCAACGAGCAGGACAAAGGAATATTCCCGTTTGCGTCCGAGCTTAAGGAAGAAGGAAGGGGCATCCCGTTCGTTCTCCTGATCCATTACTCCAAGGCGGTGAGGCAGAGGGTGTTGGAGTCGCCTCGTCCGGGCGTGGACTTCGTGTTCAGCTGGCACGGCAACGCCGATCTTATCCTTGCGATCGTCAAATTGCTTGAGGATGCGGCGAACGCTGACAACGACGTGTTCGAGGTAGGCGTCAAGGGCATTCTTCTGGTGGAGGACTCGATCCGCTACTACTCGAACTATCTTCCCGAACTCTACAAGATTGTGCTCACCCAGAGCCGCGAGTTCCTCAAGGAATCCCTCAATGAGGACCAGAAGAAGTACCGCAAGAGGTCGAGACCGAAGATATTCCTTGCCACCTGCCTTGAGGAGGCACTCGCCTACTTCAGGAAATACGGGCGCAACCTGCTGGGTGTCATCTCCGATGTCGGGATGGTCGTCCATAAGGGCGATGATCCAAAGACCGAGAAGCTTGACGCCGGCATTGACCTTGTCAAGGTCATCCGTGAATATGATCCCCTGATGCCAGTCCTTCTCCAATCCTCGCAAGGCGGCCTTGCCAAGGTGGCGGAGGAACTTGGCGTGGGATTTCTTAAGAAATATTCAAGCACGCTCTTCCTTCAGCTCGGCGACTACATGAGGGAAGAGTTCGGTTTCGGTGACTTTGTGTTCAGGGACGCAGGCGGTGTGGAGTGCGGCAGGGCCGCGAGCCTTTCGCAGCTGGAGAGGATCATCAATGACATTCCGGACAAGGTGCTGGTCAGCAACACATCCCGGAACATGTTCTCCAAATGGCTCTACGCCAGAGGTTTGTTCAATCTTGCGGAGACTTTCCGGGCCGAGCATCACACCGACGCATCCGAGTTCAGGAGTTTCTTGCTGGACAACATCCGCCGCTATCACAGGAGCATCGGCCAGGGCATCATCACCGAGTTCCACAAGGACTCCTACGAGGACTATTTCTGGTTCTCACGTGTCGGTGACAGCTCGCTGGGCGGCAAGGCCAGAGGTCTGGCGTTTCTTAACCACCTGATCCAGAAATATTCACTGACAGACAAATACGAAGGACTGAGGATCTCCATCCCGCGCACGATTGTGCTTACCACGGACTGGTTCGACAAGTTCATCCTCGGCAACGGACTACAGTATGTGATCGACTCGGAGCTGTCTGACGACGAGATCCTTTCCGAGTTCGTGGCATCGACGCTTCCGGAGGAGCTGGCGCAGAACCTCAAGGCCTTTCTGGCGACGGTGGACGGGCCGCTGGCGGTGCGTTCAAGCTCAAAGCTGGAGGACAGCAACTATCAGCCTTTCGCCGGTGTCTACGCGACCTACATGTGTCCACCTGTCGAGAACAAGGACAGGATGCTCCGCGAGTTGGGAAAGGCTGTAAAAAGCGTCTATGCGTCCACTTATTTCAGGGGAAGCAGGAATTACATCCAGGCCAGCGGCAACCTGCTCGGCGAGGAGAAGATGGCCGTGATCGTCCAGACTATCTGCGGCACGGCGCACGGGAATGATTTCTATCCGATGATGTCCGGTGTTGGAAGATCCCTCAACTCCTACCCTATCGGGGCGGAAAAGGCTTCCGACGGGGTTCTGAACGTGGCTTTCGGCCTTGGCAGGACAGTGGTTGACGGCGGCAGATCCCTGAGGGTGGATCCTTTGCATCCCAAGAAGATACTCCAGCTGTCCAATCCGCGGCTTTCACAGCGTGACACCCAGAACGAGATGTTCGTGCTGGATATGAGTCCGGCAGCGTTCAAGATCTCCAGGAATGACGGCGTGAACCTGAGGCGGATTCCTGTCGCGGAGGCCTTGGACTCCTACGACCATCCTGAGCTGGTGGCCTCCACCTATGACGCTCTGGATGACAGGATGGTGCCGGGAATCGGGATCCGGGGGGCGCGGGTGATCTCCTTTGACGGAATATTCCAGTATGACAGGCTGCCGCTTGCGAAAGCGCTGTCGGAGGTCATGTCGATCTGCAGGAACGAGCTGATGAGCGAGGTTGAGATAGAGTTCGCACTTGCCCCGGATCCTTCCTCCGCCGGACGGGAGGCTGATCTCAAACTGCTTCAGGTGCGTCCGGTGTCAAGCGGTACCGGCTCGCAGACATCCTCGATCGAGGATGCGGAATCCTCTATCGCCAACAAACTGATACGCAGTGACAGCGCCCTGGGGAACGGCTACTTCACGGAATCGTCCAGGATAGTGGTCATCATGCCGGAATCCTTTGACAAGATGAAGACCGCGCTGATGGCGGAGGAGGTCTCCGCGATCAACTCCGGGATGATTGCCGACGGCCTGACGTACTTCCTTGTCGGCCCGGGCCGCTGGGGATCCTCGATCCCCACCCTTGGCGTGCCTGTCGCCTGGACAGACATCTCGGCGGCGAGGATGGTTGTGGAATATGGAATCGACGGGTTCAGGATAGATCCGAGCCAGGGAACGCATTTCTTCCAGAACATAACCTCGCTGGGCGTGGGCTACCTTTCCGTGGATCAGTACGCCGGCTCGGGAATGATTGATTTCGAGGCGCTTGGGCGCTTGGAATGCGTGCATGACGGACAATTCGTCAAGGTGTTCAAAGTCGATGGGCTGACCGGTTTCATCGACCGTAACAAAGGAAAGGCTTTGGTCGGTTTCTGACAATGGGCAAGATGATTGTTTATCAGGTCCTTCCCAGGTTGTGGGGAAAAGGCAAGTTCTCGGAGTTCGATCCGATGACGCTGGATTACTACAAGTCCCTTGGCGTGAGCCACGTCTGGTACACAGGTGTCATCAGGCACGCCACGACAGTCTCCGCGGAGGGTTGTCCTGCCTCCGACAGTCAGATCGTGAAAGGTGCCGCCGGCTCTCCCTACGCCATCACAGACTACTATGACGTGAATCCGTATCTTGCTGACACTCCGAATGAGAGGATGGATGAGTTCGAGGCTTTATTGAAGCGCACGCACGCTGCCGGACTCAAGGCCGTCATCGACTTCGTGCCGAATCACGTCTCCCGTGACTATGGCAAGGTCGGCCTGGTCCGTCCGGACGTGGCTCCTCTCGGGGCGGACGATGATCCGACCGTCCACTGGAGGCCGGAGAATGATTTCTACTACTATCCCGGTCAGCCTCTCGCTCTTCCTTTCGCGGGACAGACCTACTATGAGAATCCGGCGAAGGCATCGGGCAACTACTTCTCGCCCTCCCCTTCCGTGAATGACTGGTACGAGACCATCAGGCTGAACTATTGTGATTTCCACACACGGACGTGGGACAGGATGTACGAGATCGTGCGCTACTGGTGCGGCAAAGGTGTGGACGGGTTCCGCTGCGACATGGTCGAGATGGTTCCATGGCAGTTCTTCAAATGGCTGATCGGCAGGATCAAGGCCGAGTACGGCAACGTAATGTTCATCGCCGAGGTTTATAATAAGGACTTGTACGCCAAGTACATCCACGAGGTGGGCTTTGACTTCCTCTACGACAAGTCGGGGTACTATGATGCGGTAAGGTCGGCTGTGGAAGGTCACGGCACGGCAAGAAGCCTGACCTATAACTGGCAGTTCCTCGGTGATTTGCAGCCTCGGATGCTGAACTTTCTGGAGAATCATGACGAGCAGCGTTTCGCGTCCGATTTCTTCGGGCGGGACGCGGGAAGGACTTTCGCGGCGCTCGGAGCCGGCCTATTCCTCAACACTGCTCCGTTCATGGTCTACTTCGGCGAGGAGATCGGCGAGCGTGGAATGGATGCCGAAGGCTTCAGCGGAAGGGACGGAAGGACGAGCATATTCGACTGGTGGACGATACCGTCAATCGGCAGGTTGATCAGGTATATTCATAAAAAAGAGGGACTTACGCCAAAGGAGACGGCGCTTCTGGAAAAGTGGCGAGGCTTTTTGAATATGGCTTCGTCGGTTCCGGCGGTCGCTTCCGGCAGGACATTCGATCTTTGCTACTGCAACCAGGATTCGCCGGGATTCGACCCTGACAGGCATTTCGCCTTCCTGCGCTCCGGTGGCGGTGAGGTATGGCTTTTCGTCTGTGACTTTTCCCGTGACGCGGCGCTTCGGCAGGAAGCCTCCCGGCCACTGGACTTGCCGCAATGCCGGCAACGGGAACGGGTGTCCATCCTCATCCCGCGTGAGGCGGTCGGATATCTTTGCATAAAAAACCTCGACCCGGAAAAACGGATCGAGGTTGAAGTGTCATGTGATGACTGTGCTATCGTAAAGCTCAACTAACTGAGCCTTAGGTGTTCAAGTCTTACCAGTTAAGGATCTTCTTGAAGTCATACTCCTCAGGATTGGCGATGAAAGCCTTGGCGGCCTCATAGTCGGCAGGAGTGATGTAGTGGCAGATGTGTCCGTAGTAGTTGCGGGCTATTCCGCCTTCGATGTCCACACGGCGAGGAGGAATCTTGCCTTCCTCGTTCTGGAGATCCTTCAGGTAGAGAGGGTTGGCGTTGCCGTTCTCGTCCACGTAGACCATGCATCCGGTCTCGCCCTTTGAGAAGAGCTCATAGACTCCGAGCGCAAGCTCCGTGCAGTAGGACAGGTCGTAGGCCACAGGATCCTGGCAGCGGACATCGTAGCCGATCTCCACAGGACGGGTCTTCACCTTGATGCCGATCTTCTTGAACTCCTTCTCAAGGATGTCGTTGAAGAGGACGGCCTTAGAGATCTTGCCGAGCTCCGGATGGCCGTGCTCGTCGTAGGTCATATGAACGCCGGTGGCCTTGATGTCCTCAGCATCAAGGTCATGGAACACGCCTTCGGCGACAACTACCGTACCGTAGTGGATGCCGAGGATCATTCTCTTGATGATGGTCGAGACTGTGAGCTTGATGATCTTGTCAACCGTGATCGTGGTCTTGTTGAACATCTCAGGGATGATGGTCATCGGGCAGTGCGTGGCCTCGCCGATTCCGAGGGCGAGATGACCCGCGCTGCGGCCCATGGCCGAGATGAGGAGCCAGTTGCCTGATGTGCGGGCATCCTCATAGACGGTGCGGGCGATGTGTGCACCCTCGTTCTTGGCGGAGTTGAATCCGAAGGTAGGGGCGTTGTGAGGCAACGGAAGGTCGTCATCAATCGTCTTAGGAACGTGGATGTTGCAGATAGGATAGTTCTTGGCCTCAAGGAACTTGGCGATCCTGTTGGCTGTGGAGGCGGTGTCGTCTCCACCCACGGTGACGAGAAGCTTAACATTGTTGTCCTGGAAAAGGGCCAGGTTGAAATTCTCCTCGAAATCCTTGTCAGTCGGCTTGAAGCGGCTCATCTGGAGGTAGGATCCACCCCTGTTGAAGTAGGCGTCAGCCTTGAGGAAATCGATGTCTTCGGTGCGGGCGTCCTTACGGAAGAGTCCGGTGTAGCCTTCGTGAAGTCCGATGACCCTGTAGCCGTTGGAAAGGAAAGTCTTGGCGACTGAGAACACGACGGTGTTCATTCCCGGTGCCGGGCCGCCGCCGCACAGAATGATGATAGAATCTTTCATATACGAATGATTTAGAAATTTGTATGTTCGTTAAATCCGGCCACAAATTTAAGAAACACTTTTAATTTTTCAAAAACTAATCAAATGAGACCTGCCTTGGCCATGTCAGAAATCTTCAATAATCTTCCGGGGTGATTTTAGTAAAATGCCGACATTTTTCGTTAAATTTGTAATCTTTACATAGAATATGGTCAACATGGATTACGGGCAGGCAAAAATACGTATCGAGGAACTCCGGAAGACACTCTGGGAGAACAGCAGGCGGTACTATGTCGACAACGCTCCCACGATGAGCGATTTTGAATATGACCACCTGATGCGCGAGCTGGAGGATCTTGAGAGGCTGTACCCTGACCTTCAGAGTCCCGACTCCCCTACCCAAAGGGTCGGAAGCGATCTGGACCAAGGTGTTGGCGCCAACGCCGAGCCGGCTGTACGCAAGGAGTTCGCCCAGTACCCCCACAAGTATCCCATGCTCTCGCTTGGCAACACCTACAACATCGGCGAGATAGAGGATTTCGTCCACAGGGCCGAGAAGGATCTCGGAGATGTGCGGTTCACATATTCATGCGAGCTAAAGTTTGACGGGACGGCTATCTGCCTGACCTACAGGAACGGTGTGCTGTTCCGGGCGCTCACCCGAGGCGATGGTGTGGTTGGTGATGATGTAACGGCCAACGCCTTGAGGATAAGCAATATACCCGAGCGGCTGAAAGGCTCCGGCTGGCCCGGGGAGTTTGAGATCAGGGGCGAGGTGCTGATGCCGTACGAGTCCTTCGACCGTCTGAACAAGGAAAGGGAGGACAACGAGGATCCGCCATTCGCCAATCCGAGGAACGCCGCCTCTGGATCGCTGAAACTTCTTGATCCTTCGGAGGTCGCGAGAAGAGGACTCATGTGCACGCTCTATCATATTCCTAGTCAGGGAGTCTCTTTCGCCACCCACGACGAGGCATTGAACGCCGCCGCCTCCTGGGGGCTGCCTGTCTCGGACAAGAGAAGGATAGTCCACGGGATTGACGAGATCGAGGAATATATCCGCTACTGGGACACAGAAAGGAAGTTCCTTCCCTATGCCACTGACGGTATCGTAATAAAAATCAACGAGCTGGCTTATCAGAACGCGCTTGGCTACACCGCCAAGTCGCCGCGGTGGGCCGTGGCTTTCAAATTCCAGGCGGAGGAGGCGCGCACAAAGCTTCTTTCGATCACCTATCAGGTCGGACGCACCGGAGCCGTGACCCCGGTCGCCAATCTTTCGCCTGTCCAGCTGGCCGGAACCGTGGTCAAAAGGGCGACGCTTAACAATCAGGACTTCATCCGCCAGATGGACATCCGTGTGGGCGACACCGTCACGGTCGTCAAGGGCGGAGAGATCATACCGAAGATCATCGACGTGGATCTGTCGCAGAGGCCGGCCGGCGCATGCCGTCCGGTCTTTCCAGAGGTTTGTCCGGATTGCGGCACAGCCTTGGTCAAGGAAGAGGGAGAGGCCAAGTGGTTCTGTCCCAACATCGACGGCTGTCCTACGCAGATCAAGGGCAAACTGGTGCATTTTCTCAGCCGCAAGGCGATGAACGTGCTGGCCGGCGACGCGACGATCGAGCAGATGTACAATCTCGGCCTCGTGAGGACTCCGGCGGATTTCTACTCATTGACCAAAGGGCAGCTCCTGATGCTTGACGGCTGGAAGGAAAAGTCCGCCCAACGCTTTCTGAGCAGTCTGGAAGCGTCCCGGAAAGTGACGTTCGACCACGTTCTCTTCGCCCTCGGAATCCGTTATGTCGGAGAGACCACCGCCAAGGAGATCGCACGGCACTTCGGCGACATCGACGCGGTCGCCGCGGCCACCAGGGAACGGCTTCTTGAGGTCCAGGACGTGGGCGAGGTCATAGCGGACAGTGTCTATGAATATTTCCGTGACCGGAAGCACCTCGAAGACATCGACAGGCTCAAGGCCGCAGGAATCCGCTTCTCGATGGAGAATGGAGCCGCCGCCTCTGACGCGCTGGCAGGGATGACGATAGTGATTTCCGGCAATTTCAGTGTCTCCCGTGACGAGATGAAGCGTCTGATCGAGGCCAACGGAGGCAGGAACAGCTCATCGGTGAGCGGCAAGACTTCCTACCTGCTGGCGGGAAGCAAACCGGGACCGGAGAAGATGAAGAAGGCTGAGGAGTTGGGCGTGAAGGTGATAGGCGAAAACGAGTTCAGAGCCATGATCCCATCAGCCGCCACAGGCAGCGGGCAGGCCGAGGCCGAACCGGATTTGTTTTCAGGATTACTATAAGGGAAGATGATGCTTAAGTGTCTTGTGGATAATTGCGTAAGGTTTTTCCGGAGGATGGTGGATTTCTTCCGGAACGGCATCTGGTCGATCGAGGTGACCGAGCTGCCAAAGGCTAAGGCTCGCTTTGTCCGGATGAGCAGGGCCGTCACCAAGACATTCAAGGACTTCGCTGACCACGCCATCGGTTTCCAGACCGTGGCGCTCAGCTATTTCTGCACGATGGCTTTTGTCCCGTTCATCGCCGTGGCCTTCGCGGTCACCAATGGATTCGGACTTGCCGACAAGCTTAAGGATCTGCTGTACTTATCGAATGTCAATCAGGAGATCATCGACATGATCCTTAATTCGGCTGACAAGATACTGTCTTCCGCCACCAACGGCCTGTTCGGCCTTGTGAGCGCGCTGGCGTTCGTCTGGCTTGTGATCTGGATGATGATGCGTGTGGAGACAGTGTTCAACAATGTCTGGCATGTCCGGAAAAGATCTTTCTTCAAGAGTTTCGGACTGGATCTCGTGCTGCTGTTCCTGACACCGTTTGTCGTGCTTATCCTATATTCCGGAACCATCGTCTACTCACACGTGCTTGATCTCGTGCCTAACTGGATCGGTGTCACCGCATCGATAAAATCCTTCCTGGGCTGGGTCATCACGGGGGCCGTGGCGACCTTGATCTTCTCGGCGATGTACAAGTACATCCCGGCGACCGAGGTCAGGTACGGCAACGCGTTCAAGGCGGCCATCATAGCGGGTGTCGCTTTCACTTTGCTCCAGTACCTTTACCTTGAGACACAGGTGTTTGTGATGAGACTCAACGCTGTGTACGGAACTATCGCGGCCATCCCCCTCTTCATGATCTGGATGAGGTTCGGATGGCTTATAATTATGTATGGGGCGCAGTTCTCCTGTTCTTTCCAGACATTGGACGAGGAAAGCCGCGGCCTTTCGGAGATCAACAAGACTGGTGATAATGATTTGGTAGAAGTATGAGTTTCTCACAATTTACAGAACAAGACTACGAGCTGATCCGGCAGAGTTATGCCCAGCTTAAAGCCGCGGCGGAAAAGCGCTGCGCCAACCAGCAGGAGCTGGATGTGGTGCAGAAGGCTTTCGATTTCGCCAACGAAGCCCATAAGAATGTCCGCAGGCGCTCCGGCGGCCCGTACATCATCCACCCTATCGAAGTGGCCAAGATCGTCGTCAGCGACATCGGTCTTGGCTACAAGTCAATAGCCGCCGCCCTCCTCCACGACGTTGTGGAGGACACGGACTACACCGTGGACGACATCCGGAGCCAGTTCGGCGACAAGATAGCCAGTCTTGTGGACGGTCTGACCAAAATCAAGAACGTGCTGGACAACGAGGACCGCAGCAAGAAACTCAACGAAGTCGATGCCAAGAGCATCCAGGCGGAGAACTTCAAGCGGATCCTCCTCACCCTCAATGACGATGTGAGGGTTGTGCTGATAAAGCTGGCGGACCGCCTTCACAACTGCCGGACCATCGAGTTCATGCCGGAGTACAAGCGCGACAAGATCCTCAGCGAGACCATGTTCATATTCATTCCTCTGGCTCATCGTCTCGGTCTTTACGAGATCAAGTCGGAGATGGAGAACATCTGGCTGAAGTACAAGGAGCCTGATGCCTACAAGGAGATCAGCGGCCTGATCAACAGTAACCTGAACGGGTTCGGGAAGCAGATCGACGACTTCATCAAACCTATCGACTCGGCTCTACGGAAGGCGGGATTCAATTTCGAGATCCGCAAAAGGGTCAAGACACCATACTCGGTGTGGCACAAGATGCAGACGAAGAACATCACCTTCGACCAGGTCTACGACCTCTACGCCTTGAGGATAGTCTTCACTCCCGACGCTGACAGCAAGGAAAGCGAGCGTGACCAATGCTACCACGTGTTCTCGATCATAACCGGCATCTACCGTTACAAGCCGGATCGTGTGAGAGACTGGGTGAAGCATCCCAAGAGCAACGGCTACGAGGCGCTGCACTGCACATTGATGAGCGAGACAGGAATCTGGATCGAGGTCCAGATCAGGACAAAGCGGATGGATGACATAGCGGAGAAAGGAATCGCCGCCCACTGGACCTACAAGCAGGAAGGCTACATCAGCGAGAATGACAGCGAGATGGACAAGTGGCTGGCAAAGATCAAGGAGATACTGGTCAATCCGGACGTGAATGCCCTTGAATTGCTGGACATCATCCACAATGACTTAACCAGCAGCGAGATAACCGTCTTCACTCCTAAGGGCGAGCAAAAATCCATCGTCAAGGGCTCCACCGCCTTGGATTTCGCCTACAACATCCACACGGAGATAGGCAACAAGGCCATAGCGGCCAAGGTCAACATGAAGCTTGTGCCTCTGTCGCACGTCCTTAAGAGCGGTGACCAGGTCGAAATCATCACAGCCGAGCTTGAGCATCCGAAGAAGGAGTGGCTTCAGTTCCTTCAGACAAGGCATGCCCGCAACATGGTGATTGACTATTTTAAAGGTCAGAAGAAAGAGATCGCCGAGTTGGGAAAGAAAATGCTCGCCGACCATTTGGAGTCACTGGGCTATAGGATGAACAATGACACCATCGGCATATTAATCAATCATTTCTCTATCCCGGGAGGCAATGTGGAGGAGATGTTCTTCCGCATCGGCATCGGGACGGTGAAGCTGGGCGCTGACCTGCCGGAAGTACTTGCCTCCGGAAAGGCGGACAGGAGCCATTCGTGGTCGTTCCCTTGGTTCGGCAAGAAGAGGATGAGCGTGAAGAAGGAGAATGACGGCTACACCATCGCCACATGCTGCCGTCCGATACCCGGGGATCCGGTGATAGGCATCAAGTCTCCTGACGGAACCGTCACCGTGCACAAGAAGTCCTGCCCGGTGGCCGACAGCATCGCCTCCAAGCACGGAGACTGGGTGGTTGTCCCGCAGTGGGAGGATGACGAGAAGAAGTCATTCCTCGCGCGCCTGTCCATCAACGGTCTTGACAGGGTCGGTCTCCTTAACGAGATCTCACGCTACATCACGCTGGTCATGGGCGTGAACATCCGCAAGATCTGCCTGAGTTCGGAGGAGGGAATATTCTCCGGCTACATCGACCTCTATGTCCATGACAAGGCGGTCCTGGAGCGGATGATCCGTAAGCTGAGTTCCATCGATGGCATAAAAAGAGTTGTCCGAACAGAGATCTAAGTCCGATTTTTGAATATTCACGATCCGCAATGAAAAATATACTTTCAAGATTCTTTCCCATAATTCCGGCGGCGGCGCTTCTGGCGCTGTCCGTCTTCCAGCCATCGTGCGCCAACACCACGCAGGCTCCGACAGGAGGAGCGAAGGACACGTTGCCTCCGGTGATCAGAAGAGTCGTCCCGGCTCCCGGAACCGCCTCGGTACCTGTGCATGGCACCAAGGTCGTCTTCACTTTTGACGAGTATGTCACGGTCAAGGATCCCAAAGGCATATTCCTCTCCCCTCCCCAGAAGAAGAGTCCAAAGTACAAGATAAAAGGGAAAAGCCTGGTGGTCTATTTCGAGGAAGACCTTCTCCCGAACACGACCTACACCCTTGATCTCACAGGCGCCATCGCCGACAACAACGAAGGGAACATGTTCCCTGGCTTCACGACGGCTTTCACCACGGGAGAGACCGTGGATTCCATGTTCGTCACAGGTATCGTCCAGGACTGCAACAATTTGAAGCCGATAAAAGGAGCAACGGTCATGCTCTACAAGGATCAGAGCGACTCGGCGGTGTTCCTGCGGAGGCCTGTCGCCGCGGTCAAGACCGATGACTGGGGGTACTTCTCGCTGAGGAACATCCAGGACACCGTCTTCCGTGTCTACGCCATCGTGGACGGCAACGGCAACAACATCTATGATCCGGACGAGGATCGCATCGCTTTTCTGGACACATTGTTCAGCCCCGTCAATGTCGTGAATGACACTGTGGCCGAACTCAGGAAATACGACATGAAGGACACCCTCGCGTGCCAGTCGAGGAAGGCCGAGCTGAGGCTCAATGTCTTCAGGGAAAAACCGTCCAAGCAGCTGCTGATGAACAAGGTCAGAACCGGCGCGCGATCTGCCTACGTCACGTTCATGGCTCCTGACACAAGGATAGACTCTCTTTGGTTCCATGGATTTCCGGCGCGTGATGTGATCACAGAATTCAACATCGAGAAGGACAGCCTTCTTCTTTGGCTGAACAGCCAGAGGAGTATGCCGGATTCTCTGCACCTTTTTGTAAAGTACTGGAAGACAGACACTCTTGGCGTGCTTCAACCGGTGACGGAGAAAGTGAGTCTGGTGGAGGAAAACAAGCCGAAGTCCAGGAGCGCCCGGAAGAAAATCGAGCATAAGGACACGATCTGCGGGTTGTCCCTCAAGGCCGAGCCGGAGACCTTCGAGCAGCATGGCTTCTCCCTGGTGTTTGACAATCCTCCGATTCTGGGCAACTTCGACTCGTTGATCTTCAAGTCGATCAACCCGAAGCAAAAGGAACAGATCGAGAAATTCACCATTCGCCGGGACTCACTGAACCTCAGAAAATACGACATAACCCCTCAGGTCAGGATCCAGGCGGGCTATGAATATTTCTTCAAGGTTCCTCAAAGATCATTCATGGACATCAATGGCTATTGGAATGACAGTACGGAAGTTAAGGTGTCCCTCCCTAATGGTGACGACCTGAGTTCGTTCACCCTTAATCTTACCGGCGTGAACGGCAACAAGTACATCATCGACTTGCTGGACGAGAGGAAAGCCAAGATTCTCAGAAGCTATATCGTGGAGTCTGACACGTCGCTGCTCTTCCCTTATCTGAAGAAAAACAAGTATTCCCTGAGGATCACCGAGGACTTGAACCGCAACGGCATCGTGGACACCGGTAACCTGCTGGCTCACAGGCAGCCGGAGAAGGTCAGATTCCTGATGACAATGGACAGCGATCTGTTTGAGATTCCGGAGCGCAGTGAGATAAGCCAGGATCTGGACTTGTCGGAGTTCTTCAAATAATCAAATGTAGGCGCATGAAGTCAATCAAACATATTCTTACATCCATCGCCGTCCTCGTCGGCTTTGTCTGCCAGGCCCAGAATCCGGTCGATTCCTTGGTTGTCCCCGTGGTTCCCGCTGACAGCCTGACGGTTCCGCAGGAGTATTCGGACATCTATCTGGACACGGTCAAGGTAGACAGGGTCTTCGAGATCAACGACTATTCCATGATCGGCGTCGAGTACGGCGTGTCGTTCAACAGGATGACATTCAATCCGCCCTACACGCAGACCACATTGTTCGTGCCGAACACCTTCGGAGTCTTCTACACAAGGTACGGAAAGATGTTCGGCTACCTCCCCTACTTTGGTTTCAAGGTTGGTCTGCGCTACAGTCACGAGGGCTACAAGTTCAAGGAGAACAAGGACACGCAGACCACTCCTGACATCGAGGGCGCGACCCAGGCCATAATCGATGTGGCTGAGCTTCCTTTCATGGCCCACATGCACATCGACGGACTCCACTACAAGGTCATGGCCGATCTGGGAATCTATGCCGGCTACAGGCTTGGCATCAGAAGGACAGGCGATAACGTGGACGAGGCCATCCTGAACTCATTTCTGGAGACGGACAGGCGCCTTGACTACGGCATCTGTGGCGGGCTTGGTTTCGGACTTGTGTTCGATCCCGTCGAATTCCACATCAACGCCAATCTGAGATATTCCTGGGGTACGATCTACGATCCGGACTACGTGAGCAAGGACTATTACAGGTTCGCCTACCCGTTTGACGTGATCGTGACCGCCGGAGTCTATTTCCAACTGACAAGAAGAACAGGCCGCAACAAGGCCCAGCTTAGACGCGAGGCCTACCAACAGGTCTACAATCCTACTGTAAAATGAGAACGATAACGGCAAAGGTGGGCGACGTGCTGATCGGAGGAGACAATCCGATCGTTGTCCAGACAATGTGCAACACCCACACCTCGGATGTGGAGGCCACTGTGGCTCAATGTGTGAGGCTGAGGGATGCGGGAGCGGAGATAATCCGCATAACGGTTCCTGGCCCGGCGGACGTAGAGTGCGTCAAATCCATCAAGTCCAGGCTCGGAGAACTTGGAGTCACGACACCCATCGTGGCGGACATCCATTTTTCATCGCGGACGGCGATCATGGTCGCCCCGTTTGTGGAGAAGGTCAGGATCAATCCCGGTAATTTCCACAAGGATCACCAGGAGGCGCGAAGGCAGTTCGCCAGGCTGATCGAAGTGTGCCGTGAGAATGGCACGGCCATCAGGATAGGTGTCAATCACGGCTCCTTGGGCGAGTACATCACCAACCTCTACGGCAACACCTCCGAGGCGATGGCAAAGGCTGCGATGGAATGGCTTCGGATGTGCATGGACGCCGATTTTCTCAATGTTGTCCTGTCTCTGAAATCCAGCAACACTATCGTTATGGTGGACGCCTACCGCAAGCTGATGTCAATGATGAAGGACAACGGGATGGTCTTTCCTCTGCATGTCGGGGTGACAGAGGCCGGCAATGGCGACAGCGGCAGGATCAAGTCCTGCGTAGGGATCTCCACCCTTCTTTCGGAAGGCATCGGCGACACCGTCAGGGTCTCGCTTACCGAGGATCCTGAAGCCGAGATTCCGGTGGCCGCCTATCTTGCGGAGAGATATGACCTCAGGATCACATCGTCGATGACATCGGTGGCTCTTGACGGCAGGAAAGCCGTGGCGACCTACGACTCCCCCACACGGATGACACTGCTGATGGATGTCGCCTGTGATTTTGGAAAGAGGCTGATGGACAGAACGTTGGATGATCTTGAAATTGTCGGTACCTATGTCGGTGACGATGGCCGGCAAGTCTCCGTCAAGGATTCCGGACTCGGATCCTACCTGACCGACGAGATGCTGCAGGCGTGCAGAAGACGTTTCTATAAGCCAGAATATGTCGCCTGTCCAGGATGCGGGCGCACGATGTACGATCTGCAGGCGGCTTTCGAGGAAGTCAAGGCCAGGACTTCCCATCTGAAGAACATCGTCATCGCCGTGATGGGATGCATCGTGAACGGCCCTGGTGAGATGGCCGACGCGGACTGGGGCTATGTCGGCGAGGGCAACCACAAGGTCACCATCTATAAAGGAAAGACTCCCGTGCTGAGACATATTCAGGACACGGAAGCCGTCGAACGTCTTGTGGAACTGATAGAAAAGGACCAGTCAGCTACTTAAGCTCAGCGATCACTGTCTCACAGGCTCTTGTGAAGTCGCCTTCCTTTACCTTTATGTCGGTGTCAAGCGGGAAATACATGTCAATTCTTGAACCGAACTTGATGATGCCGCATTGCTTGCCTCTCTCGACAGCCATGCCTTCCTTCGAGTAGCAGACAATCCTTCGGGCGAAGGTACCCGCGATCTGCTTGAAGAGCACTTCCCCGTGGTCGTTCCGTATCACTGTTGAAGAGTGCTCGTTCTTCTCCGAAGCCTTCGGAAGGAACGCGAGCCAGTATTTCCCGGGATGGTACTTATAGTACGAGATCTCGCCGTCCATCGGCCAGAAATTGGTGTGGACATCGAAGAAATCCATGTAGATCGAGACCTGGATGCGGTCATCCTTGAAATACTCCTTCTCATAGACCCTGTCCACGATCACAATCTTTCCGTCGGCGACAGAGGTGACCAACCTTGTGTCGCCCGCCGGCGTGTCCCTGTCAGGTACCCGGTGGAACCAGAATACGAAGAACGCGAAAGCGAGCAGAAACAGGATGATCGGTGTAAGTATGAACAGGTTCTTTATGAAATATGCCGCGCATCCGATCAGGATGGCGGTAATCGCCCAGTTGGCGGCTATGGTCACTCGTGAGTCCTTGTCAACGATTATCTTTCTCATGGTGGTTCAATTAATAGATTGTCCGGTGTTATTGATTATAGCAGATCAAAGATGGCAAGATAGATGGCTCCAGAAGGCATCGCCATAAGCGTGCTGTCAAACCTGTCCAGGAAGCCTCCGTGTCCAGGGATGATCTTGCCGGAGTCCTTGACTCCATAGACTCTTTTCCACTGAGACTCAAACAGATCCCCGTACACTCCTGTGACCGACATGATCACGGAGAGAATCAGGCAATGCATCAATGGGAAACGAAGGAGTCCGAACTGGAAAAGCAGGTAGGCGGCGAGGATGGAACTGACCAACCCTCCGAAGAAGCCGATCCAGGTCTTCTTGGGAGAGACCGAAGGCAGCAGTTTCTTCGGAAATATCTTTCCCAGGGAGATTCCGAATGTGAACGCCCCGACATCCGAGCACCAGATAATAATGAAGAAACAGAGCAGCAGATTGCCGCTGAAGTTTCCTGCCTTATCGAATGCGATAAGGTTCGAGAGGGCGATCGGTACGGCGATGTAGAGTAGTCCCGTGTAGATGTTGGAGAACTTGCCATATTCCTCTTTCTCCTTGACGTACAACGAGTTGATCATCACAATGAAGACAGGGATCATCGCGAATGCGACAAATCTGATGGGAATATGATAGGATGAGACGGCGAACAATATTCCGAAAAGGAAGATGGCTGCCAGGATCGCCAGGATCTTGGAGAATGTGTAGCTGCCGTTCATCGTGATGTGATAGAACTCCAGAAGCATCACCGACATCACGAATATGATCATTCCGGCGAAGAGGAACTTGTTGAACATCAGGCAGGCCAACATCGCAAGGATGAAGACCACGCCTGAAATCGATCTGACAATTACATTATTCATCTTCAGTGGCGGTTTTTTCCGGTTCATTATCCGTCTTCTCCTCGGCGGCCTCATCAGGCTTCACCTTCGGCCCCAGGATCCTTTCGATGTCCTCGGCGAAGATCACCTCCTTCTCCAGCAGCAGGCGCGCCATCTGAACGAAGCCTTCCTTGTGCTCCGTCAGGATCCTCAATGTCCTGTCGTGGATCTCGTTGACAAGATCCTTGACTTCCTGGTCCATCAGCTCGGCGGTCTTCTCGCTGTACGGCTTGCTGAGGTCATAACCTCTTGAGCCTGTGGAGTCATAAAATGAGATCTCGCCGACTTTCTCGCTCATACCATAGTACTGGACCATGTTGTAGGCCATGCGGGTCAGCCGCTCAAGATCATTGAGAGCGCCGGTGGCCGGCTCGCCGTTGATGATCTCCTCGGCAACACGGCCTCCGATCAGGGCGCACATCTTGTCCATGAGATAGGACTTCGAGAGGATCTTCCTCTCGTCCGGCAGGTACCACGTAAGCCCGAGCGCGTCTCCTCTCGGAATGAGGCTGACCTTGAACACAGGATCAGAGTACGGCAGCAGCCATCCGACAGTGGCGTGACCGGCCTCATGATAGGCTGTGGTCTTCTTCTCAGCCGGTGTCATGATGGAGCCCTTGCGCTCAAGACCACCCACGATCCTGTCAACAGCATCGAGGAAGTCCTGTCTGTCAATCTCCTTCTTGTCCTTTCTGGCGGCGGTCAGGGCGGCCTCGTTGCAGACATTTGCAATGTCCGCTCCGGAGAAGCCCGGAGTGTGCTGCGCCATGAATCCAAGATCGAAATCCTGTGCCGTCTTCAGATTGCGTGTGTGCACCTTGAAGATCTCTTCCCTTTCCTTAAGCTCAGGAAGGTCAACGTGGATCTGACGGTCGAAACGACCGGCCCGAAGCAGCGCCTTGTCAAGGATGTCGGCCCTGTTGGTGGCCGCAAGGATTATCACTCCGGAATTCGTGTCGAATCCGTCCATCTCGGTAAGCAGCTGGTTCAGAGTGTTCTCGCGCTCGTCATTGGATGAGAATCCGACGTTCTTGCCTCTGGCTCTGCCGACCGCGTCGATCTCGTCGATGAACACGATGCATGGAGCCTTTTCCTTTGCCTGGCGGAACAGATCCCTCACCCTGGAGGCTCCGACACCCACGAACATCTCGACGAAATCCGAACCGGAGATCGAGAAGAACGGCACATTGGCCTCTCCGGCCACGGCCTTGGCCAGCAATGTCTTACCAGTGCCAGGAGGCCCTACGAGGAGGGCTCCTTTAGGAATCTTACCGCCGAGGGAGGTGTATTTCTGAGGGTTCTTGAGGAAATCCACGATCTCCATGACCTCCTCTTTGGCGCCGTAAAGGCCGGCCACGTCCTTGAAAGTGACGTTCACCTTTTCCTTGTCGGCAAGCTTGCCGGTGGACTTGCCCACGTTGAACACACCGCCCGGGCCACCTGCTCCTCCTCCGCCCATGTTCTTGTTGAAGCCACGGAACATCCAGATCCACATAAGAATCAACAGGACAGGGAATATGATCCACTCAAGGATGCTGGTCCACATCCTGCTGTCGTTCTCCATGACGATCTTGACCTGCTTCTCTCCCGCCGGAAGGCCCGCGTTCAACTCTCCGAATTCCTTCTCGGCGTCAAACTTGTCCGACACCAGAAATATGAAGTGAGGCGAGCTTGGCGGAACCTTTCCGCCGAACTTGTCGGCGTACTTGTTCAGCCTGTCAGGGCGGACGGTGATGTTGCCCTTGAAGTCATTCCTTATGAAATCGATCTCCTTGATGTCCCCGCTGCGGAACATCTCCTGGACCTCGGCCCATTCGATCTTTTGAGGATTGGCTCCGCTGTTGTTGAGCAGAAGCCAGCCGATTCCCAGAATCAGGATAAGGTAAAGCCATGAGAAGTTGAACCTCACGCGGATGACTTTACGCCTGGGGTTGTTGTCTTGATTATTCGGCATCTGTCACAGTCTTTTTTGTTTTCGGAACACGCCTCGGCTTGTATTCCTTATGAGGCGCGTCGGCCCAAAGGTCTTCGAGCCTGTAGAATTCACGGTACTCCGTGAGAAATATGTGTGCGACAATGTCACCGTAGTCCAGTATGATCCAGAAGTTGTTCTCCATACCCTGGGTACGGATCGGCTTCCGGCCTTCCTCTCGCATCATTTTGATGACGTTGTCTGCAATCGCGTTGACATTCGTGGTGGAATCAGCGTTGCAGATCATGAAGTGATCCGTGATTGCCGTTCCCAGTGGCCTGAGGTCTATGTCAATGACGTTTTGGGCTTTCTTGTCGAGCATAGCGTCTGCCATAACCCGCAGATCGTGTGTAATCATATCAAGAATGTTTTATATTTTTGCATTACCAATCAAATATACAAATATACGACAAATTCTGAACCAATGAAAGAGGTTGTGGACATAGAATGGATGGAAGAAGTTGATTCCACGAATAATGAGGCGATTAGACGCCTCGACAGCATTGACAATCTGGCAGTCTTGGCCGCCGTGCACCAGACAAGCGGGCGCGGCCAGCGGGGGAACTCGTGGCTTACCCTTGCCGGAGAGAACCTGACATTCTCGATGGTCGCCAGGTTCGGGGGCGACGGATTCCCCGATCTGCCGGCCAACAGGCAGTTCCGCATCACGGAGGCGGCGACTCTCGGCGTTGTGGACTACCTGGATTCTGAAGGGATCGAGAGCAGCGTCAAATGGCCTAACGACATCTATGTCAGAAACCGGAAGATCTGCGGGATGCTCATCGAGAACACGCTGAAAGGAGACTTTGTCAGCACGAGCGTGATCGGAATAGGACTGAACGTCAATCAGAAAGACTTCCCTCCCCAACTGGTGAACCCGGTCTCGATGACGATCCTGACCGGAAAGGAATATGCTCTGCGGCGGGAACTGGAGAAACTGTGCGAGTGCGTCAGGAAAAGAATGGCCGCGCCGGACAACTATGATGAATATGTCAGCAGACTTTTCCGCTTCGGTGTGTTCAATGAATATGTCATCTGCGCGACCGGCCAGCCGATAAAGGCCAGAATCATCGGTGTGACAGACTCTGGACTCCTACTTACGGAAACAGAAAAAGGCGAACGTATGGAGTTTGCCTTCAAGGAAATAAGTTATGTTATCTAACGAAGCTCGTTAATAGCTTTTGCAGGGGATTCCGCCTTGAACACGGAACTGCCGGCGACGAGTATCGTGGCACCGGCCTCGGCCAGGATGTGGGCGTTGGAGGCGGACACGCCTCCGTCCACCTCGATGTCCTTCACTACTCCCCTTCTGTCCATCTCCGCTTTCAGGGTCTTGATCCTGTCAATCGATTCCGGGATGAATTTCTGCCCGCCGAAGCCTGCGAACACTGACATTATCAGGAAAAAGTCCACATCGTCGATGTAAGGGAAAAGTCTTTCCACCGGAATGTCCGGGTTGATCACAAGACCGGCCTTGACTCCGAATGACTTGATTTGGGCGATGATGTCCCTGGGATCCTTGCCCGCCTGGTCGGCGGCCTCAAGATGGAAACTGATCATCTCCGCGCCTGTCTTCGCGAACCTTCCCACGTACTTGTCGGGATTGACGATCATCAGATGGACATCCATCGGCACGGTCACGGCCTTCGCGATCGCCTCCACGACCGGGAATCCGAAAGAGATGTTCGGAACAAACGAGCCGTCCATCACGTCTATGTGGATCAGGTCGGCGTTCTTGTTGACCATTCTGATGTCCGGCTCAAGGTTCAGAAAATTGCCGGAAAGTATTGAAGGTGCTATTCTTACCATGACTATTCAAATGTGGTGACCACATCAATGAGGTGCTCGGTGAACTTCTCGAGAGAGGCGAGGTCCAGTTTCTCGCCCGGGGCGTGGACAAAGCGGAGCGTCGGGCCGAAGGAGATCATGTCCAGGTCTCCGAACTTCTCGCCGAACAGCCCGCACTCAAGTCCGGCGTGGATCGCCTTGACCTCCGGCTCGTGGCCGAAAAGCTTCTTGTAGGAATCCACGCACACGCGCAGGATGTGGGAGTCAAGATTAGGTTTCCAGCCGGGATATTCACCGCTGTGGACAACGTCGGCCCCTGCCAGCGCGAAACTGGCCTCCACCTTGGCGGCCATCATCCTGCGGGCGGACGATGTCGAGCTGCGCTGGCTCGTGATCACCTCTATCACGCCCTGCCTGTGCATTCTGACAGCAGCCAGATTGGTCGAGGTCTCGACAAGGCCCGGGATGTCCTGGCTCATCGTCTCCACGCCGTGCGGACAGGCGAACAAAGCCATTATCAGCTTCCTGGCGACATCGCCCTCAACCGGTTTCTCGGTGCATCGATAAGGCTCGCCACTGACCGTGACATCAGGATCCGTCTTGAGATATTCATTCCTGAGATCATTGCCGAACCCGTTGAGTCTCTTGATGGTGGCATCCACATCCGGAACGGCGATGATCGCCTCGCACTCCCTGGCGATCGCGTTCGGCTTGTTGCCTCCCTTGACCAGGATCAGCTGAAGACCGTACTCTGACTCGGAGTAGAGGAATCGCGCCATCTGCTGAATGGTGTTGACCCTGCCCTTGTTGATGTCGTCGCCGCTGTGGCCGCCGATCGCACCGCCGATCTCCAGTCTTACAGGCTTGCAGCCTTCCTTTATATCCTCCTGGGTGTAGTGGAATGTCGCCGTGGTGTCAAGTCCGCCGGCGCACCCGATGAACATCTGTCCCTCGTCCTCGGAGTCCAGGTTGATGAGAGTCCTGCCGGTGAAGAATCCAGGCTCCATCCCGAAGGCCCCGTCCATGCCGGTCTCCTCCGAGATCGTGAACACACACTCGATCCTACCCATAGGAAGGTCGCTGTCAAGAAGGGCGAGCATCGCGGCGACGCCGATGCCGTCGTCCGCTCCGAGTGTCGTGTCCTTGGCTATCATCCAGCCGTCCTCGATTACATATTCGATAGGATCCTTGAGGAAGTCGTGCCTCACGCCGCTTCTTTTCTCGCAGACCATGTCCTGATGTCCCTGGAGAACGAGTGTAGGCACATTCTCCTTGCCTTTGCTCGCTTCCTTGACAATGCAGACATTGTTTGTCTTGTCGGTTTTACACTCAAGATGCCTCTCCTCCGCAAAACGCTGAAGAAAGGCTGTCATAGGCTCTTCGTGACCGGATTCCCTCGGGATCCGGGTGATCTCCTTGAAAATGGAGAGAACTTTTTCTGAATACATCTGGTTGCTGTTATTATCTCGTCACCGGCACCAGCATCCTCTCGATGTCAGTCACATACTGTCTGAACGTCTTGTCAGTGGACATCAGGTCGGACACCGTGGCGCATGCATGAAGCACAGTGGCGTGGTCTTTGCCTCCAAGTTCCATACCAATCGTGGACAGAGAGCATCCTCCGATGTGATTTCTGCTCATGAACATGGCGATCTGCCTCGCCTGCACGATCTGCCTCTTCCTGGATTTGGAAATCAGCGTTTCCCGTGTTATATTGAAATACTCGCAGACCACCTCCTGCACCTTGTCGATGGTGAGTTCGTTCTTGTCTTCGCCCACGATGTTGCCGGTTACCTGCTCAGCAAGTTCCTTCGTGACTTCCTCGTGGCAAAGCGTCGCATTGGCTATCAGGGAGATAAGCGCTCCTTCAAGCTCGCGGAAATTGGACCTGACCTTGTTGGCCAGCAGATCAAGGACATCGTCGCTTACAGTGACGCCCTCCCGGACGCACCTTGACTTAAGCATGGCCAGCCTCGTGTCGTGATCAGGCTTGGAGAGCTCGATGGAGAGTCCCCACTTGAACCGCGACAAAAGCCTCTCCTCGAAGTTCATCAGATCCACCGGGGCTCTGTCGGATGTGAAGACCAGCTGCTTGCCGGACTGGTGGAGGTGATTGAATATGTTGAAGAACGCGTTCTGGGAGGCCGGCCCGATGAGTTCCTGGATGTCATCCATGATAAGCACGTCGATCCTCATGTAGAAAGCCATGAAATCGGTAAGCTTGTTCTGGACGTTCACGGCATTGACGTACTGCGTCCTGAATTCGTTGCCGGTCACATAGAGGACGACAAGATCCGGGTAGGCCTCGTGGATGGCAATGCCGATCGCCTGGGCCAGATGGGTCTTCCCCAGACCGGGGCCTCCGAAAATGAACAAAGGATTGAACGGGGTCTTGCCTGGCTTGTCCGAGATGCTGATCCCGGCGTTGTAGCCCATCTTGTTGCACTCACCCTTGATGAGATTGTCGAAACAGTAGACAGGATTCAGCCTTGGATTGATCTTCAGCTTTTTGATGCCAGGAAACACAAACGGGCTCGGATTGCCGGACGGCTGGAAAGTGTTGATCGAGACAGGCTTGTTCTCCGGCACGTTGCCGTGCGCGGCGGTGAAGACCATCGCGCGCTCCTTCTGCACCGGGTGAATCTTGTAGAGAAGTCTGGCCTCGGGGCCGATCACCCTTCTCAACGTCATCTTTATTATAGGAAGGAAGGCGTCCTCAAGATAGCTTCTGAAGAAGTCGGTCGGCACTTCAACAGTCAGTGTCGACTCTTCCAGAGAAACCGGGACGATTGTCTTGAACCAGACCTCGAACTGCTTAGGCTCGACGTTCTGTTCGAATATGCGCAGACACTCGTTCCAGACAGAAATATGTCTATCCAATTCAACCATTGCTTTAAATGAAAAATTTACGTGAAAACCGGTAATTGATCCCTCATTTTTCGTTGTGCAAAGGTGGGGGAAAAATATTTAATAAAAAATCTTTTTTTGTATTGTTTTTTTGATTTTTATTTTCCGTATATACCGAAAGCGAAAAAATAATTAAATAATTTAATACACAGATACTCAATATTTTACAACCACGAATTTTCTTAATCCGCTCATATCAAGGCAAGTTATAATTTAGAATTATTCAACAATAGTCATAGGTGAATTTTAAGTCGATGAGTATTAGCGCGAACCACCGTTTATCTGACAATCTCGGTGGTTTCGTTCTCTACTTTCACAAGGAAGGAATCCTTGAAATCGCGCCTTATCTTCCGGCTCAGTTCCTTGGCCGTGTCAAGATCAGCGGAGCAGCCGATGATGTACTTGAAAAGCCGGCCGGCCTTCACAACTTTCACGTCATACCCTTTAAAGAATGGATCCTTTCCGGTCATTGCCTTGGACGAGACAAGGACCTGCGTTCCGTAGAACACCGGATGCTCATCGCCTGCAGGTCCGCTTGACTTGTCCACGGCAGGTGTCTCAGCCTGGACGGAGTCCTTCGCTTCCGGTTTGTCCGCGGCACTCGCGGTCTCTTTCTCCGGAACGCTCACGGCCTCCGAGCCGTCATATTCCTTCTTGTACTTCCTGAATGCGGCGTAAAGGTCGGACGCGATGCGCTCCCTCCCCTTCTCCGTGATCAGCGCTTCCCGGTCGGAGGAATTGGACATGAAACCGCACTCGACAAGTACGGAAGGCATGGCGGTCCTCCACAGGACGTAGAAGGGATCCTGGGATATTCCCCGGCTGTGCTGGATGGCGCCGCCTTTCATCTTCCTGTCCACCTCCTGCGCGAAGCGGAAACTCTGCTCAAGGTAGGCGTTCTGCATCAGGTTCATGAATATGTAGGATTCGGGATCGTTGGGGTCGAAGCCTTCGTAGCGTGTGGTGTAGTCGTCCTCCAGCTTGATCACGGAGTTCTCGCGCCTCACCACGTCCATGTTGCCGGCGTACAGATCCTTGTTCTTGCTCGTGTACTGGCCGAGGATGTGGATCGAGTAGCCGTTAGGGCCGTTCCTCTTGCCGTCCACGGAGTTCACGTGGATGGAGATGAAGAGATTGGCGTCGTTCCTGTTGGCGATGTCCGCCCTTCCCTGGAGAGTGACGAAAGTGTCGTCATCCCTTGTCATGATGACTTTCATGTCCGGATAGCCGGCGGCTATCTTGGCCGCAAGCCTCTTGCCGATGTCCAGGACAACCGTCTTTTCCTTCGTTTTCCCGCTGGGGCTGACACATCCGGCGTCCTTGCCGCCATGTCCCGGGTCGATGACAACGGTTGACAACTTGATGGTCGGGGCCGGTTTCTGTGCCGAAGCAGTGAATCCGGTCGAGGAAATGGAGATCGCCGTCAGCATTACGGCAAGAAAATTGCGATATAAATCCAAAATATTGTAGTATATTTGTCTTTTGCAAATTTAGAAAATAATTGCAATTCAAGAAGCATACATATAATATTATTCTCGTTTCGGCGCTTGTGGCGCTGACAGGTCTGACGATGTTCGGCCAGGATGTGAGGAGGAACAGGAACCTTGCCAAGGCTGCTGTGTCTCATGACGTGTCGCAGTCCGAGGAGGCTGTGGTCATCGACACCGCCATTAGTCCGCAAAGGCCGGAGGGCATCGACACCTTGAGGGCCGGCCTCGATTCTACGGCGTCCAGACGTGATTCCCTTAGAAGGGCGGACTCCACCTCAAGGGCTGACTCACTGTCGCTTCTGGAGAAGAGTTCGCTCACCAGGCCGGCTTTCTCGGGAGCGAAGGATTCCATCCGGCAGGATTTCTCCAACGGCCAGCGCAAGATGTACTACTGGGGCGAGGTTGAAGTCTCCTATGAGAACATCAAGCTGAAGGCAGACTACATGGAATATGACATGGCCACGGGGACGGTCTATGCCAGAGGTACTTACGACAGCCTTTCCCGCGAGTGGAAGGGGCAGCCGGAGATGACGCAGGGCAAGCAGACTTTCAGCATGGAGGAGATCCGCTACAATTTCAACACGAGAAAGGCCAGGATCACCAACATGATCACCAGGGAGGATGACGGCATACTTCACGGAAAGAACATCAAGATGATGCCGGACAGATCCATCAACATCACCAAGGGAAAGTACACTGTCTGCGATCTTGAGCATCCCCACTACTATCTTAAACTGTCCTCCGCCAAGGTGGTGACGAAGCCTTCCCAGAAGACGGTCTTCGGCCCGGCGCATCTTGTGGTCGAGGATGTTGACCTTCCGATCGGCATCCCGTTCGGATTCATTCCGAAGCGTCCTGACAGGGCGACGGGACTTCTCATGCCGTCCTTCGGAGAGGAGAACGCCCGTGGTTTCTATCTCCGGGACGCGGGAATGTACTTCGTTCTCGGCGACTACTTCGACATGTCCCTTACCGGCGACTACTACACATTGGGTTCCTGGGCGGCCAACCTTAACTCAAGGTACATGGTCAAGTACAAGTTCAACGGCAACCTGGCCATCAACTACTCGGTCGACCAGACCGGCGAGAAAGGCAGCACGGACTTCTTCCAGAGCAAGAACTTCGGTGTGAGATGGTCTCACTCGCAGGATTCCAAGGCACATCCCGGGACATCGTTCTCCGCCTCGGTGAACTTTTCCAGCCCGTCCAACAGCCGCTACAACTCGCATTCCGTGTCAGAGGCGCTCCAGAACCAGATCTCCTCATCCATCTCGTATTCAAAGAACTGGAACGGCAAGTTCAACCTTTCGGTGAACGCGCTGCATAGCCAGAACTCAAGGGACAGCTCATATTCATTCACGCTTCCTAACATTACTTTCTCGGTGTCGACTTTCTACCCGTTCAAGATAAAGAACAGGGTCGGCAAGGAACGCATCTACGAGAAATTCGCGCTGGGCTACAACACGTCCCTGCAGAACAAGATCAATTTCAAGGCGTCGGAGTTCGGCGAGCCTGGTTTCCTGGACAAGTTCCAGAACGGCATGACCCACAACTTCTCCATCAAGCTTCCGGATTTCACCCTTTTGAAGTACCTTAATGTCGCTCCGAGCGTGAGCTACGGCATGAACTGGTTCTTCCGCAAGAGTGAGGCCTATTTCGACCGCGAGACCAACAGCGTGAAGATGGAGATGGGAAAGCAGTTCGGCCATTTCGGGACCACACACAACTATTCCGGATCAGTCTCGATGAGCACCCGGCTGTACGGTATGTATGATTTCGGCAAGTTCCACAAGGTACAGGCCGTAAGGCACGTGATCTCACCGAGTGTCAGCATGAGCTTCAGTCCGGAGAAAGGCAAGGCGTTCAACGGATGGCGTACGCTCAACTATGTGGACACTCTCGGAGTCCAGAAGTCATACGACTACAACATCTACCAGGGGCAGATCAACGCCGCTCCTGGAAAGGGAAAGTCCGCGACCATGAGCCTCTCGATCGGCAACAACCTTGAGGCCAAGGTCAGGGACATGAAGGACACGACCGGCACCGGGACAAAGAAGGTGAAGATCCTCGACCAGCTGAATCTCACCACGGGCTACAATTTCCTTGCTGACTCATTGAAGATGAATAACGTGGGAGTCTCGATGTCCACCTCCGTCTTCGGCAAGCTTGGGATCAACGGCAACATGAACTTCGATCCTTACGCGATTGACGGGAAGGGAAAGAGGGTCAACAGGTACAACATCTTGGAGACCGGCGTCCCTCTCAGGCTGACCAACGTGAGCGGTTCGCTGTCATATTCATTGTCTGGCAAAGGAACCGTCAAGGGCAACGACGGCTCGAAGAGCGGCGGCGGCGATTCCGGCAACGCTGCGGACTATTACAGAAGAATATACTACCACCCGATCACCGGTGAATATATTCCCGGAGGCTGGCTGTACTACACCAACCCTAACGTGCCGTGGAGCGTCAACTTCAACTATAACTTCTCGATGAACCGCACCTACGAGTTCATCAATGACCAGCTCCGGAAAAAGGACAACTACACGCAGACGCTCGGTGTCCAGGGAAACATTCAGCTGACTCCTAAAATGTCCGTCCAGGCTCAGTCCGGCTGGGATTTCACGGCCATGAAGATGACCACCACGCAGTTCTCTTTCAGATACGACCTGCATTGTTTCAACATCTCGGTGTCCTGGGTGCCTTCGGGAATGTACCAGTCATATTCATTCCTGATCTCGGCGAACGCGGCGGCGCTTGCCGATCTGCTCAGGTTTAAGAAAAGCACGAGTTATTGGGACAAATAGTTTGGATTATTACAATAAAAACCCTATATTTGCGTGCCGAAAATTAGGTACCGCCTAATGGCTTTATCCACAAACATTTCTGAAAAACAGTCCGGAATCATTTTAATTTTATGCCTTACAAATTATTTGAACTCTCTCAGATGGGTAGAGAGCAACTTGAAACGATAGCAGAGGGGCTTCAGATCAAGAACATTAAGAAATTGACAGACGAGAATCTGTCTTATGCGATATTGGATGCCCAGGCTACTGCCGCTTCGCAGGAACCGATAGAGAAACCTAAGGGCAAGCGTGGCAGACCTCGCAAGAGCAATCTTCCGGAACAGGCCAAACCGGCTGTCAAGGAAGAGAAGAAGGCCGAGGAGAAACAGGCTCCGGCCAAGAAGGAGAAAGAGGTCAAGCCGGAGCGCAAGGAGGTAGTGAAAGAGGAGAATCCTGTTCAGGAGCAGGAGGCCAAGACGGCTCCTAAGAAGCGCGGGCGCAAGCCGAAGTCTGCTGCCGAGACCCCGGAGCAGGACAAGGCTGCCGAGAAGAATGTGGCTGTCAAGGCGAAGGCTGAGGAAAAAATCGCGGAGCAGGTTCCGGCTGAGGGCGCTGCCGTGGAAGGACAGGTTGTCTCTCCCGAAGCCGCGGCTGACGAGGCTTCCGACAAGCCTGTGAATGGCAAGGAGTTCATCCATCAGTTGTTCGATGATCTGAAGGATGATCCGGCGGCCCAGACTGATGTGAACCGCAAGAAACAGAAGAATAAGTTCCAGGGTCAGAATCCGAACGCCCAGCAGAAGCCGCAGAATTTCCAGAATCCCAATCAGAGGGCAAGGACTCCCGAGATTGAGTTCGAGGGTACGGTCGAGGCGACGGGTGTTCTCGAGATCATGCCTGACGGCTATGGTTTCCTCCGCTCTTCCGACTACAACTACCTGAACTCTCCGGACGACATCTATGTCAGCCAGAGCCAGATAAAGAACAACGCCCTTAAGTCAGGCGACACCGTGACAGGTGAGATCCGTCCTCCTAAGGAGGGTGACAAGTACTTCCCTCTCGTGAAGATCAACTTCATCAACGGTCGCACTCCGGACTACATCCGTGACAGGGTTCCGTTCGATTTCCTTACTCCGCTGTTCCCGGAGGAGAAGTTCAACCTTCTCGGTCATGGTCACCAGAGTGACCCGTCCTGCCGTATCGTGGACATGTTCACTCCTATCGGCAAGGGTCAGCGCGGTCTGATCGTGTCACAGCCGAAGACCGGTAAGACCATGCTCCTGAAGTCCATAGCCAACGCCATCGCGGACAATCATCCTGAGGTCTACGAGATCGTGCTTCTGATTGACGAGCGTCCTGAGGAGGTGACGGACATGAGCCGCAGCGTGAAGGCCGAGGTTGTAGCCTCGACTTTCGACGAGCCGGCGGAAAGGCACGTGAAGGTTGCGAATATGGTTCTGGAGAAGGCTCGCAGACTGGTGGAGTGCGGTCACGATGTTGTGATCCTTCTTGACTCGATCACTCGTCTGGCCCGTGCGTACAACACCGTGCAGCCGGCTTCCGGCAAGGTTCTGACCGGTGGTGTGGACGCTAACGCGCTCCAGAAGCCTAAGCGTTTCTTCGGTGCGGCGCGTAACATCGAGGGTGGCGGTTCGCTGACGATTCTTGCCACGGCGTTGACGGAGACCGGCTCCAAGATGGATGATGTCATCTTCGAGGAGTTCAAAGGCACCGGCAACATGGAGCTTCAGCTTGACAGGACCTTGGCCAACAGGCGTATCTTCCCTGCCGTGAACGTGGTTCTTTCCAGCACCCGCCGTGACGATCTCCTTTACAGCCGTGAGGCGGCCAACAGGATCTGGATCCTGCGCAAGCTGCTCGCTGACATGAATCCTACCGAAGCGATGAATTTCATGCTTCAGCTGATGGACGAGTACAAGACCAACGACATGCTTCTTGAGAACATGAACAAGGTCACCCCTCGTGACGCCAAATTCTACGACTCGTTCTAATAGATTAAGGAATATATGAATAAAGGCGATTGAATATCTTCAGTCGCCTTTTGTTTTTTTGAATTGTTTCCATAGCGGAATATTTGATGCGGCAGACTTCCGCGCTGCGCGCTCCATCCCGTCCCGCCTACGGCGGGCCACCCGTTCATATGGCCACGGGCGGCCATAGTCTGCCGCACCAAACATTCCGCTAAAAGTAATGCACCTATCCTACAGAATGGCAGTCGCCTCTGGCGACTTTGGCTCCCGAAGAGGGAGGGGACCCGCATTTGCGGGGAGGATCGCCGGAGGCGACTGCCATTCTGGAGAATCAATCATGAATCAATACTGATCCCAGGACTTGATGTGGATGTCGTTCACGCTGGTGGAGCAGAAGGCGCGGATGAAGGCGGTGGCGAGACGGGCGTTGGTGAAGAGGGTAACGTTGAAGTCGATGGCCGCTCTTCTGATCTGGTAGCCGTTCGACAACTCCAGCTCGGAGAAGTTTTTCGGAATGTTGATCACCATGTCAATCTCTTTGTTCTGAATCATTTCCAGCGCCGGCTTAAACCTTCCCTTGAAGTTAGGGTTGTCACATTCGCTTGGCCAGAGAACCTTCGTGGCAGGAACACTGTTCTCCACAAGGTACTTGTAGGTGCCTCCGGTAGCATAAAGCTCATAGCCTTTATCGACCAAAAGACGGCAGGCTCCCAGCATGTCCGCCTTCTGGAGAGGATCACCGGTCGAAAGAAGGATCCTCCTTTCCGGTATCCTCTGTCCGACAGACAGGACGGACTTGAGCAGAGCCTCGTTCAAGTCATCGCCAAGGCAGCCTACCTCACCGGTCGAGGACATGTCCACGCCGAGCATCGGGTCAGCCTCCTCAAGCCTCGCGAAGGAGAACTGTGAGGACTTGACACCTACATAGTCCAGATCGAAGGCACTCTTTTGTGGGGCGGCTGGATGAAGTCCCAGCATGACCTTGGTGGCAAGCTCGATGAAATCGATCTTCAGAACTTTGGACACGAACGGGAAGCTTCTGGAAGCGCGAAGGTTACACTCGATGACCTTGATGGCGTTCTCTCTGGCTAGGAACTGGATGTTGAACGGTCCGGAGATGCTGAGCGCGCCGGCAATCGCGCGGGCGATCTTCTTGATCCTGCGGACGGTCTCCACGTAAAGCTTCTGCGGAGGGAACTGGATCGTGGCGTCCCCGGAATGGACACCGGCATATTCAATGTGCTCCGAGATGGCGTAGGCAAGGATCTCTCCATTGTCGGCCACCGCGTCGAACTCTATCTCCTTGCTGCGGGTGTAGAATTTGCTGATCACGACAGGATGCTCCTGGGAGACTTCCGCCGCCAGGCTAAGGAAGTGACGGAGTTTCTCTTCGTCGTGGCAGACATTCATAGCGGCGCCCGAAAGCACGTACGAAGGTCTCACCAACACAGGGAAGCCAACCTTCCTGATGAAATTGTCCACCTCGTCGATGGTCGTGAGCTCGCTCCATTCCGGCTGGTCAACCCCGAGGTTGTCCACGATGCTGGAGAATTTGTGGCGGTCCTCGGCCTTGTCGATGTCCTCGGCGGAGGTGCCAAGAATCGGAACGTTGTGCTTGTGAAGCTTGAGGGCGAGATTGTTAGGGATCTGGCCGCCCACGGAGACAACGACTCCGTGCGGGGTCTCAAGGTCGATGATGTCCATCACCCTCTCGAAGGTGAGCTCGTCGAAATAGAGCCTGTCGCACATGTCGTAGTCGGTGGAGACCGTCTCCGGGTTGTAGTTGATCAGCACTCCCCTGTAGCCCTGCTTCTGGATGGTCTGGAGGCAGGTTACGGAACACCAGTCGAATTCCACGGACGAACCGATCCTGTAGGCTCCCGAACCGAGGACAATCACCGACTTGCCGTCACGCTCATATTCAATGTCACTCTTCGTGCCGTTGTAGGTCAGGTAGAGGTAGTTCGTCTGTGCCGGGAATTCGGCGGCGAGGGTGTCTATCTGCTTCACGACAGGGACGATGCCGTGTGATTTTCGATGTTCACGGACAACATCCATGTTGGCTGTCGAGGTTCCTTTGTCCTTCCAGATGGCTCTCTGGATCTGAAAATCGGAGAAGCCCTCCTGCTTGGCAAGGCGCAGGAGCTCCACCGGCATGTCCTCAAGAGTGTCGTAGGAGTTCATGTCCTCGTAGGTCTTCACGATGTTCTCCAGCTTATTGAGGAACCATTTGTCGATCTTGGTGAGGTCGTGGATCTGATCTACCGTGTAGCCGGCGCGCATAGCCTTGGAGATCACGAAGATGCGTTTGTCGGTCGGCTCCCGGAGAGCCTCCTCCAAGTCGGCGACCTGGAACTCCTTGTTGCCCACGAAGCCGTGCGCCCCCTGTCCGATCATCCTGAGGCCCTTCTGGATGGCCTCCTCGAAACTGCGCCCGATGGCCATCACCTCGCCCACGGACTTCATCGAAGAACCGATCTTGCGGGAGACACCGTGGAACTTGCTGAGATCCCAGCGAGGAATCTTGCAGACAATGTAGTCAAGCGCCGGCTCGAAGAAGGCCGGAGTGGTCTTGGTCACGGAGTTCTTGAGGTCGAACAGGCCGTAGCCGAGACCGAGTTTGGCGGCCACGAAGGCGAGCGGATAGCCGGTGGCCTTGGAAGCAAGCGCCGAGGAGCGGCTCAGACGGGCGTTCACCTCGATCACACGGTAGTCCATAGCGTCAGGGTCGTAGGCGTATTGCACGTTGCACTCGCCAACTATTCCGATGTGGCGGACGATCTTGATGGAAAGTTCGCGCAGGAAATAGTAGTCGTTGTTGGACAGGGTCTGGGACGGAGCCACGACGATGCTCTCTCCGGTGTGGATTCCGAGCGGGTCGAAGTTTTCCATATTGCAGACCGTGATACAGTTGTCATAACGGTCGCGGACAACTTCATATTCAATCTCCTTCCAGCCTTTAAGTGACTTTTCGACAAGTACTTGCGGGGAGAAAGAGAAGGCTTTTTCGCAGAGTTCGTCGAGCTGCTCATCGTTGTCGCAGAAGCCTGAGCCGAGTCCGCCGAGGGCGTAGGCGGCGCGCACGATGAGTGGGAATCCGAGCTCGTGGGCGGCTTTGCGGGCCTCCTCTATGTTGGAGGCAGGGTGTGACTTGATGGTCTTCACACCGATCTCGTCCAGTTTTTTTATGAAGAGGTCACGGTCCTCCGTGTCCATGATCGCCTGGACAGGAGTCCCAAGCACCTGAACTTTGTACTTGTCAAGGATGCCGTTCTCGTACAGCTCCACGCCGCAGTTAAGGGCGGTCTGACCACCGAACGAGAGGAGAATGCCCTGAGGCTGCTCCTTGGCGATGACCTTCTCGACAAAGAACGGGGTTACCGGCAGGAAGTAGATCTTGTCGGCCACGCCTTCCGAAGTCTGCACGGTGGCGATGTTCGGGTTGATGAGGACGGTCTCGATGCCTTCCTCACGTAGGGCCTTGAGGGCCTGTGAGCCGGAATAGTCAAACTCTCCCGCCTGACCGATCTTGAGTGCGCCTGATCCGAGGATCAAAACCTTCTTTATATTCGTGTTTTTCATAAATTCTTCTTTATTCGAAAGTTACAATTTGCTGATAAACTCGTCAAACAGGAAGTTCGTGTCGGTCGGGCCGCTGGAGGCCTCCGGATGGAACTGCACCGAGCAGAAAGGCTTGGTCTTGTGGCGGATGCCTTCGTTGGTGCCGTCGTTCATATTCACAAACCAAGGTTCCCAGTCGGCTCCGAGGGTCTTGTCGTCAACTGCGAATCCGTGGTTCTGCGAGGTGATGAAGCAGCGGTTGGTGCCGACCATGCGGACAGGCTGGTTGTGGCTGCGGTGGCCATATTTCAATTTATAGGTGTTGGCACCTCCGGCCCTGGCGAGCAGCTGGTTGCCCATGCATATTCCGAAAATCGGCTTGTCCCCTTCCATCGCCTTGCGAAGGTTGGTGACCGTGACGTTGCAGAACTGCGGGTTGCCAGGCCCGTTGGAGATGAACAGCCCGTCGTAGTCGAGCTTGTTGAAATCGTAGTCCCAAGGCACCCTGATGACTTTCACTCCCCTTTCCATGAAGCACCTGAGGATGTTGTGCTTGACTCCGCAGTCAACCATCACGACTGTCTTGGAGCCGCCGCCATATTCAATCACATCCTTGCAGCTGACGATGGCGATCTGGTTGGCGAGGTTCGGGTCGTCGATCGGGAAATCCTTCTCCACGCCGTCCGGAACAATCATTCCAAGCATCGAGCCCTTCTCGCGGAGAAGTTGCGTGACGGCGCGGGTGTCGATTCCGAATATTCCCGGAATCCTCTGCTCCTTCAGCCACTCGTCGAGGCTCTTGACCGCATCCCAGTGGCTGTAGTCGAAGGAATAGTCGCTGATCACGACTCCCCTTACCCAGATCTTCTCTGACTCGAAGTTCCGGGATATTCCCAGTTCGTCCGTTCCTTCCTGTGGTACGCCGTAATTGCCTATCAAAGGATAGGTTACGCAGAGAATCTGCCCGGAGTACGAAGGGTCTGTCAAACTTTCCGGATAGCCGACCATCGCCGTCGAGAAGACAACCTCGCCGTCGCACGGCCCGTCATAGCCAAAGGAGAATCCGCGGAACTCGATCCCGTTCTCCAACTTTAATGTCGCTCCTTTTCTTGGTTTCATTTCCTTGCCAATAAATCTGACTTATAGTAAACTTAAACTCTTTGCTTCCATTTGGTTCCATCTTTCCAGCCGGCTCCGGGAGGGCTTTCTGGCATTTGCCGTCCCCGTGCCGCCGGTCCTCCGGGTGCACCCACGCTCTCCCCTCTCACGGTCAGGAAGAAAAAACGACCATCTCAAACAGTGATGAAATGGTCGGTGAAAGTCTGAATAATCAAAAGAACATCCCCTCTGTGCATCCTTGGACGCACTGCCGCTTAAAGGAATTGAAATCACACCAAGCATCTGGAAGTTCGTTTGTACTGCAAATTTAAGCAAAAAAATGGGAATAAGCGGCAAAATATTCAATGAATATAAATTCGCGACCCTTATCCTTGAATATGTTGGCGAATGTTGATAAATTTGCAGGTCGCCTCGGTTGCCTCGAAGAGAGATTTTACCTTGGTTGCCTTGGCTGCCTCGAAGAGATGCCTTTGGGCGGCGGATTCGAGGGAGATTATTTTGGTTGCCTCGAAATGATGCCTTCGGATGGCGAATTTGCCTAAGGGAGATTATTTTGGGCGCCGGGTCGCCTCGAAGTGACCGGCAATATAATTGACAGGAACAATGTTGAACATCGAAGATACCATCTGCGCCCCGGCCACTGTCCCCGGAACCGGCGCCATAGCCATCATCCGCATGAGCGGAAAAGACTCCTTCCGGATTGCCGATAAGGTAGTATCCTGCAAAGGCTCCACCATTTCTGAAACAGAAGGTTACAAGCTGCGATATGGAGTAGCGCTTGAAGCGGACGGCACAGATCTGGACACTGTCCTTGTCAGCGTCTTCAGGTCACCGCACTCCTACACCGGCGAAGACTCCGTAGAGATCTCCTGCCACTCCTCCAAGTTCGTTGTCGAAAGGCTTCTTCAGCGCCTGGTGGACTCCGGAGCCCGCATGGCCGGTCCAGGCGAGTTCACCCAAAGGGCCTTCGTGAACGGCAAGATGGATCTGGCACAGGCCGAGGCCGTTGCCGACGTGATCTCATCCCAGAACGCCGCCGCCCACAGGGTCGCCTACAGCCAGCTTAAGGGCGGTTTTTCTAAAGAACTGAAAACCCTCCGCGACGAACTTCTGAAAATGACCTCCCTATTGGAGCTGGAGCTGGATTTCAGCGAGGAAGATGTCGAGTTCGCCAGCCGCCGGGAACTGTCAGCCCTGCTGGACGGCGCGCTCAGGCATATTCATTCGCTGACAGACTCCTTCCGCTACGGCAACGCCCTTCGCAACGGTGTTCCGGTCGCCATAGTCGGAGCCGTCAACGCCGGCAAAAGCACCCTTCTGAACGCCCTGGTAGGTGATGACCGCGCCATAGTCTCCGACATCGCCGGCACCACCCGCGACACCGTGGAGGAGACGATGACCATAGGCGGCCACCTCTTCCGCTTCATAGACACCGCCGGCCTGCGCACCACCCAGGACGAAGTCGAGAAAATAGGCATTTCCAGATCCTACAAGAAGATGAGCGAGGCCGAAATCGTCCTGGCTCTACTGGACGTGACCGTCCCGGAAGAGGAAAACGAACATTCGATTTCTGACATAGTGAATAACCTGGACGTAAAGTCGCAAAAACTGATAGTCCTTCTGAACAAAGTGGACGTTTTAGGCTCTAACATAAATGTTAGCCTATTAAACAATACTGTTTCATCACCTGACGAAAAGGTGACTAAGTTATACATTTCCGCCAAAACCGGTTTCGGCCTTGACACACTGCGCACCCTCCTCTCAGACTCCCAAAAGACCGCCACTTTGGATTCTGGCCAGACAATAGTGACCAATCTACGCCACTACCAGTCCCTGATGAGCGCCGCCGCATCCCTGGAGAAAGTAAGATCCTCCCTCGCCACCTCCCAAATCCCCGACCTCCTCTCCGAAGACCTCCGCCAAGCCCTCCACCACCTCTCCTCCATCCTCGGCGAAGTCACCCCCGACGAAGTCCTTGGGAATATCTTTGAGAGGTTCTGCATCGGCAAGTGACCTTCCGATAGCCAACGACAACAAATAATAGTTATTGATTGATAAAGAGGCGCTTACGGGCGCTTCTCTTTTTGTTTTGGGAGGTGCTGAAATGGCGTTTCCTGTCCATTTTTGTCCATTATTTACCCAAAATCCACTAACCTGCTCCATTCCGCTCCGCTGACGTCGCCAAGGTGGAAGATATGTTGGACGCTGCCGGACGTATTCGGACGTAGACGTACGTATTCGGACACTTTCGGCGAAATAAACCGGACAAAATGATTTATAAAGGAATGATTTGCCAGTGGTGTGGAGCCACATTCACTGCGCAAAAGAGCAACACAAAGTATTGCTCCAAACGATGTGCTGACCAGGCTAATAAGGATCGCATTAGAAATATGGCGAAGACTCTTGTTGACAGTCAGAACGAAATTCAAATGAAAGCACTCGATAAGTGCGCAAAGGAAAATGTTGAAATCCTTAGTCCTATTCTGTTAGGACTGTATTTGGGAGTAAGCAGAACAACCGCCTATGATTACATTTCGAGAGGCATCATCCCTGCATTGAAGATTCGAGGAAAGACCTTCGTCCGCCGCTCGGACGTGGACAAGCTCTTCGACTCTGCACCACCCTATCGTAATCGGAACCATGACGAAAAAAAGAAAGAGGAGGCAGCTCCTCAGGAGCTGATGGCTCCGAGCAACGGTTCTATAAAAGGTGGAAGCGAGGTGAACGGTGGGAAAAATGTGAACGGCGAGAGATACACCACCGTAAAGGACGTGGCTGAGCGCTATGGACTCTCGCTGTCCGGAACCGACAAAATTCTCAAGGAGGCCGGCCTCACCATAATCAGGCACAAGGGGAAGAACTACTATTATCTCAACGAGGTTGAGTCCCTGTTCCGCAAGCGCCAGGCCGAAAGCCATCCGGAAATCTCAGAGTGGTACACCTGCGCTGAGATTCAGGAGAAGTACCAGCTGAAACCTGCCAGCATCTATGATATCGCAAGCACCTTCCGGATACCTACTAAGAAGGTACACAATGTCACCTACTATTCAAAAGTCCACTTCGATATGTCCAGGGGGATAAAACCGGCGGACTCCGAGATGTGGTACACGGTCCAGGAAGCGATGGAGAAGTATGGCCAGACTCGCGACCAGGTGTACAATGTGCTGCGTTACAATAACATCCAGCGGGTGCAGGTAGGACGCAACGTCAAGTTTCGCAGGTGCGACTATGACGAGGCAATGAAATTCAGTGTAATCTCCAACAAATAAGGAATATGGAAAAGCCGACAACCAAACGTATCACGTTCGACGAGATGCCAAACGTAATTGCCCAGCTGAGTGTAGATATTCTGGAAATGAGCAATGCACTCCATATTCTGATGGAGGAAGTTGAAGGACTCAGGGAGCATATTATGGCTAAGCCTGTAAGTGCACGACGTATTCCGGTGAGTTTTGAACGTGCCTGTGAAATCACAGGCAAAGCCAAGAATACGATGTACCGTTACACGAGCCAGGGACTCATTCCTCATTACAAAAGAGGAAAGACTGTGTACTTTTTCGAGGACGAACTGCTTGAATGGGTACGGAACAGCCGCATCGAAACCCTGCTTGAACGTCAGGACAGTCAAGACCGAAACATATTGTCAATTCAAGCTAAGTCAAAGACAATCAAATAATTATTATTTTCCGATTTTCCCAAACTCATACCAAACATCCAGAAAGTGACAGTGTTTGACAAAATAATTGCTTTCCTTTGCGGCGAGAAGCAAACGGAAAGTAAGTAACGCTAACAAAAAACAAATATGGCAACAAAAGTAAAACTCGATAAGCATTATTTGAAGAATGGCACAACCACTCTTCACATTGCTTACTATCCGCCCTTCTACGACAAGCGTACACGCAGGACTATCAAGTCCGAGAATCTGAATCTCTTTCTCTATACCCACCCGAAGACGAAGGTGGAAAAGGACCACAACGAAGACATTGACCAGCTCGCAAAGGCGATTCTCTCCAAGCGGATAGTCTCGGTACATAATCAGGAATACGGTTTCCTGGACAAGAGTGTCAAGAAAGAGGATTTCATTGAATATTTCCGTACTGTCAGCAATGGCAGGCATTCCAAATGGGACGGAGCACTGAAGCAGTTCATCAAGTTCACCGGCGGCAAATGCACTTTCGGTATGGTGACCGTCGATTTCTGCAAAAGGTACAGGGAATTCCTGCTGCACGATGCGATAAATGTCAGGACAGGAGCGCGTCTGACGCAGAATTCCGCCTCAGGCTACTTCGCGACTTTCCGTTCCCTGTTAAGACGCGCCTACGTAGACAAACTGCTGGAATCCAACCTCAATGATTTCTTTGACGGAATTCCGATGAAGAAGACGAAGATTCCGTATCTGACCATTGATGAGATCCACAAGTTGATGTCCACTCCATGCATGTACGACGTTCTTCGCCGCATAGCCATATTCGGCCTGTACACGGGACTGCGTATCAGCGACCTGGAGTCTCTCACCTGGGAGAACATCGTACGTGCTCCGGACGGCAGCTGGTGCATACGGAAGGAGATTCGCAAGAGCGCACGAGAGGAGACCATCCCGGTCACAGAAGAGGCTTTGTACTGGTGCGGCGAGCGTAGCTCAGGCAAGGTTTTCACAGGTTTCACCAGGACAATGATTTCCGGTCCCTTCCATAAGTGGATCGAGGATGCAGGCATCACAGACAAGCACATAACCTTTCACTGTCTGCGCCATACCACTGCCACAACAATGTGCAGCAAGGGTGTGGATGTCTATCTTGTCTCCAAGATGCTCACTCACTCCAACGTCCAGACAACCCAGATCTACGCGGAGGTCAGCGACGGGAACAAACGGATGGCAGCGGAGCGTATGTCCGAAGTCATGCACAATGCTCTTTGCATTCCAGACGATACACAATCAAAAGAAAATCAATAAATTTGCAATATGAGTCAAAACAAATTCTTCAAGTACGTAAGGAACTATTTTGTAAGGTTGCCTTTAAGTCATTATATCCCTCACTTCCTTCCAATAATGTATGGGGGCATTTTCATCATAGCAATCTTTCAATTATGTATCAGTGGTGTAAAGAATCATTACACACTTGACGTAATACTGATTGAAGCTGCCATTGTGTTGCCGATTTCTATGATACTTGTACCATTAATTCTATGGGTTATAAATGCATGGTGGATATTATTTGATGCATTCAGACAAGCATTATCTGAATTTATTCATGGAATCAAGGGTGACAATATTGCCAAAAATCCTGGTGAAGAGGAATTCTTGTGCTCGCTGGATATAGGAAATCAACCATTTTTCAGCAAGAATTCCGAAACTTCGTGGTTTAAGGAGAATAAAATCATAATTATTGAGATATCGGAGGATATAGACGACCAGACAGGTGAACCATTGGCTCTCATGGAACCAAAGCAGATATATCTTCCGGAAGGAAAGAATATAGAAAAAGAGATGCTGAACAGTCGTAAAGTGGACATGCTGTATCAGGGGGTAAAGAAGTACATATCAGAAGTACTGAAGGACTACCTGACCGGGGACCGGATGGAAACATATGTGAACAACATCTTCGATCTGAGAGAATCAACGGATCCCGAGTCCTGTGCCCGAAACCTCACTGTCGTATCCGAAAATGAGCATTTATACAATATGTCAAATCCCCGTAAACGAATGTACAAGTACGACATATATTCACTTATCGCAAACCTGCGCCCGCTGACCATGGGTGAAGGAGTAACCAACGGAACACTGTACCTCGCATACAGGCAGATGTTTCCCGGAGTGTTCGCCAGAGTCAAGGAGGATTCATTTGCACAGAGCCTCTCCAAATCCGAGAGGTACGACTCGGAAAACCACATTATCCCCAATGAGGTGATTCCGAGACTGTACCAAAGGACTCAGAACGCGATTATAGAATACTTCATCAGCCTTGCCCAGACCCCGGAGTCCTAATCAAGCAGACCGAGGATAACAGTGATGATTATCTGTTGAATCTCTATGACGATTCGCAGAAGGATGAACCACGGCAGTAAAAGAAATTTTACTGACAAATGGTCATTTTGTTCTGTAATTTCGCTAAATTTGCCTTGAAAATTGTCTAGTATAATTTGTATTAGCAACATGCCCCTTAAATGGGCAATGAGAACTTTCTGTAATACTACACTCATGGCACAGGATTTAACTACATCTCAAATTGAACGTCAGAACATCTTGAACAACAGGATAGCGATTCCTAGAATTCAGGAGTCATTAGGTGTCCAGACATTTGAATTTGAAGGAAGGTTCTATTTGACGAAACAGATGGTAGCCGACTATTTCGAAGTAGATGTTCGCACTATAGATAATTATCTTTCCAAGAAACACTCTCTCGGAATTATCTCCAACAGTAGAAAGAGGGTATGGAAGGCTGTTAAGGACACGTCTAATTGCCACTCCTTCACTCATGTGTATATCAGGGTCGATTCTATAACCATCGGCCATGAATACTTTACTATTTATAACCGCTGTTTTCATTTGCTAGAATCGAGATAATTCTGATATTCTTTTGCTACCTTAGGAAGGTCATCATCGAGGTGCTTGATGCGCTCACTGCGACGGCGAACAACCTCGCGTCCGCTATCTGTATAGCCAATCCACTCTTTTGTGTGAGGGAAAAGCAGCTCAGCTCCGTCATCATCCTTCTCGTAGATAGGCACGCCACGGCGGTCCTTGCCAACCTTCTCTACAATTGCCATGAATACGTCATAGTCTTCCTCCTCGATAGGAACAAGAGCCTCTGCACTGGTCTTCTTCTGGAGGAACAGGAGCGATGCCTGTACACCAACCTGAGGAAGGAATGTCTCTACCGGCAGGTCAACGCTGGCCAGCAGCTTGAAGTGTCGCAGAATCCAGATTCGTGTCTGCTCCATGTTCGGGTTGCCCAGAATGCCGTCAGGAAGGACGATTGCCATCTTTCCACCAGGTTTCAGGAACCTGTAGCACTGCTCGATGAAGAGAACCTCAGGGGCATTGCTCTGAAGCTCATAACCAGCTCTCTCGATGATTGCAGGGTCAACTTCAACCTTGGCACCGAATGGAGGGTTTGTGAAGATCATGTCGAACTTGCCCTGGGCGTTGTCATCAGCAGTCGCAAAACTGAAATTCTTGTCTGCGCTGTTCTGAATGCTGTGCATTACCGCAGGGGCAATCTTGCTGACATCAGGCTTGTCTCCGTGAGGATAGTCAAGGGAGTTTATATTGAAGATGTTTGAGTGGCCGTCTCCAGCCATCACCATATTCATCCTCGCTGCCTTCTTGAGGTCAGGGTCGAAATCGAAGCCGAAAATCATCTTCTCGGCATACTCGCGTGTAAGGTCGTTCACCTCAGGCGTGTTCAACTTGGCCTCAAGGTGAAGATCATCCAGTTCAGGATAAAGTCTTTTTACAATCTTGTGGCGCACATGGTCAAGCACCATAACGAGGAATCCACCACTACCACAGGCAGGGTCAAGAACACGGGTATTCTCATCAGGATCGAGCATTTCTACCATGCACTTGATGATGTTCCTCGGTGTGAAGAACTGACCAGCCTCCTGCTTCAGGGTATTGCTCACAATAGTCTCGTAAGCTGTACCCTTTACATCAACTGTGGCATCAAGGAAACTGTACTTTGAGAGTTCTGCCGCAACCTTTGCGAGTCCGGCATCAGAAAGATTGATCTGTTCATTACCATCAAACACATCGTTGAACGAACCATCTTCCTTCAACTCTGTAAACAGATTCTTGATACGTTTAGCCACGGCAGCCTTGCCTTCTTCTGTATTCTGCTCCATAGCACCAACCCAGAACTTGCGGCGGTAGCTTACGCCTCTCTTGGCCTCGGTAAACCTGCGCTTCTCATCATAGAGCTTGCAGAAAATAAGGTTCAGCAGCTCCCAGAAAGCGGTTTTCTTCATACCCTCATTACCGTAGATATAATCATGGCAACGCTTGAATGTCTTCACCAGAGACTCATTCGCAGGCTTTCTTGGCGCAGCCTTGTCTCCTTGCTGAATCAAGTCCTCAAGCGACTGTCCGAATGAAGGGAAATCGGTATAATCACAGATATCCACCTGACCCCATTCATCCTCCATCTCGGCAATGAACTTCAGGTCTTCACCATTGGTCCAGCACCCGAAGTCGCAGTCTGTATATGTAAGGATATCAGACAGAGTGGCCATTACACCACCGTTCTTGTCCGTATCTTTAACCTTCGCATCCTTCGCGATAACAATAGCGCGAATCATATTCTCGGCAACATGCTCCTTGCCATTCTCAAAAATAGCCAGAGTCACCTTGCCAGTCTTCTTCTTTCCTTCCTCGTCCTCAAACTTGAAAGAAAAGTCCCTCTGCATGTCTTCCATCGGGAAGCCATACTCCTCAGACATCATCTGAATCATATACTGCAGATTGGTCTCCTTCTCAGTAACCTTTACAATCTTGTTCGTCAACAGGCAGACGATCTCATTTTCATTGAGGACAATTTCCTCGCTCCTGATTTCCTGTGCCATACCCGTTATTTGTTACCAAGATTAGAATTGAGCAGATCCTTCACATCCATGTTCAGATGCTGTGCGATTTCGAAAAGCTGCTCTACTGACGGTTGGCTCTTATTTGATGCCCAGCGAGACACAGTAGTCTCACTCTTTTCCATCTGTTCAGCAAGCCACTTTGAGGTTTTTTGACGCTCCACAAGGGCTACCTTCAGACGGTTGAGATTGTTATTCTCTGCCATAAACTATAGTTTTTGTGTTTGATGATATTTGCTAGCAACACAAAGTTATCAAATTATTTCAATAAACTTGCATATTATGATAACTTCTTTTCAGCAATTAAGAATGTTTTTAGTATATTTGCTAAAATTAGATTTGGAATGACAGAGCTGAATAATTTGATTCAATATTGCATAAGACAGTATAAGCAACCTAAAAGATGCCGAGCTTGTGTAAACGAAAAACAATGCGGAAATGCCGATAATTGTTATCGTGTTTGCATTTATAAGATTCATCGCTTTTCGAATAAAGTCCTGCGCTACAACTGCCCTAACATGTTGAATAGCTATGTATTAAAGCATTTCTACAGGTATGCTTCAGAGATTGAGTCTGTGTTTGAAAGGTTTTTCAGTGGCTTTTCAGGACATATTCATATTGCTTCTATTGGGTGTGGGCCAGCATCTGAATTATTCGGAATCGTAAATTTCAAGGAAAGGACCCCGCTTTCTACATTCACTTTTGATTATAAAGGTTTTGACCTTGACAGTATTTGGCAGCCGATTTGGACCTATGCAGAAAGCCGGTTTGATTATGCCCATTTTTTAAAGCAAGATTTTTTTGAGTATTACAAAACCAATAGTAAGCCAGATGTCATAATCTTGAACTATATGCTTTCAGACATGGCCAAGTATTCCCCAGAAAGCATGCCGCAATTTCTTGAAAAGTTCCTCGATTTTATCGATTCAATGCCATACGGTATGGTAATTATCAATGACATTACGTATGAATCAACTAAATTAGATACTGCATATGGTTGTCTATTTTACATACACAAGAGAATCAGTAAAGGGAATACATATAAAATATATCCTGGAAGTTTTAAGAAGCTCCCTGTGCATACTGATAAATATTTTGGCAAGAGAATTGATAATGACGCTATTCGGTCAGACATGTTAAATGTCCCGTATAACATAGAACCATTTTCTTCCTGTGGAAGCCTACAATATATTATACTTAAACCAAGACAATCACAGCCATGATACTTAGTGTTAGCCGAAGAACCGACATACCAGCCTTTTATTCCGATTGGTTCTTCAACCGGATAAGAGAAGGCTTTGTATACGTTCGGAACCCGATGAATATCCATCAGGTCAGCAGAATAAAGCTATCCCCTGATGTCATTGACTGCATCGTTTTTTGGAGTAAGAATCCTCGCCCTATGTTGAGCCGCCTGGATGAGCTCCAGCCTTATATGTATTATTTCCAGTTTACCATAAATCCGTATGATATGGAGCTGGAGCAGAATGTCCCGACCAAAAATGGAATAATTGAGACATTTAAGGCACTGTCCGATAAGATAGGGACAGAGAGGGTGATTTGGCGGTATGATCCTATTATCTTGACGGATAGCATATCTATATCTTATCACGTCAAATACTTCGAAGAACTAGCAAAAAGGTTGCGTGGCTATACGAATACTTGCGTGATAAGCTTCTTGGATCTTTATAAAAAAACCGAACGCAATCTTCGTAACACATCAGCCAGAGAGCTCAATGCTAATGAAATGCTCGACCTTGCCAGAAGCCTTGCCATAATAGCAAACTGCTATGGTATGAGAATACAATCTTGTGCTGAAGCTATTGAACTTAGTAGTGTGGGAATAAAACACGGGCGTTGCATTGATAGTGTCCTTATTGAAGACCTTCTCGGGGTAAAACTTGTGGTTGGTAAAGATAAAAACCAGCGCCCCGAGTGTAGTTGTGTCCAAAGCATTGATATCGGAGAATACAATACTTGCCGGCATAACTGCAAGTATTGCTATGCTAACTTCAATTCTGAGAAGGTCCAGGAAAGAACCCATAAGCATAATCCGAATTCACCTCTTCTCATTGGAGATATAATGCCAGAGGACAAGATTTCTGATAGGAAAATATTCTCATTCATTGGTGATAAAAGTCTGTTTTGACTCCCGTGTGTTTCCTTTTCCCGTCAGTAGCCTCTCCTCCACCACCAAATCCGCCAGATCGGCGCCCATCTCCCGCTGCTGCGGGGTGGCGTTCTTCTCAAGGTAGTCGGACACGGTGATGTCCAGCAGGGGATAGTCCTTTGCCTTCTTCCGCCATCGGTCGCAGGCGCCGAGGTCGGGGAAGGCGATGACCTGGCGACCGAGGAGGACTTTCACGCGGTCGTTGAACTGGCCGAGTCCGCCGGTGGCGAGCCAGAGGAATTCCGGAAAGACTGCGGAGCAGATGACCGCAGTCTTTTCGGCTTCTACCAGGGCGATGGGAAGCTCGGGGCAGAGGGGGAGCAGGTGCTCTCCGAACAGGCACTGGGACAGTGTCCAATCCTCTGGCAGTTGATGCAGTGCTTTAAGTCGGCTGTGCACCCACATTGCCGCCGGAACGGAGCCGTCCTTGATGCGGTGTCCAGTCCGGGGATCGTAGGGGATGATCTTCCCGGCGCGGCACCGGTCCCGGATGTCGAACTGGTAGAAAACAGCATATCCGTCCTTTGTCGTCCCGATACGATATTTCTCCACGAGCGACTTTGCGGTCTCCTCGCCGAATACATCGGAAAGGAAGGCGATAAATCCGTTCTTTGGCGTGAAAAGCAGCGTTTTCCGGACAATTTCCATCGGGAGCAGACACAATCCTTGCCGAGGCTCCTTGCGGCGCCTCACGGGCCTTTTCCCGGATTTTGGCAAGGCGGAAACCTTTCCGCCCTGCCGATTCGGTTCGTACGGGGGATAGAGATTGTAGCCGCAACTCTGCTCGTGGTCGCAACGGCCGTAGCGTTCCACATCTACCGGAACATCGTTTTCGTCCACGTAGGGCGTGAAGCAGTGTGGCCGTCCGCAGTTCGGGCAGCGGAATCGGCTGTTCCTGTCCTTATACTTCAGCAGGTGGTAACGGTAGTTCTTCTTCATATTGTCTCTGGTTTGTGTCCCACTGTCCCGTCTGTCCCGTTTGTCCCGCACCCGGGACACTTGGGACAGTTGGGACACCTGGGACAGTTTTTTCCTTGAGCCATCTGCTTACGGTGCTCTTGCCCACACTCATTATTGCGGCTATTTCCCTCAGGCTCTTTCCTTCCGAGTGCAATGCCCTGGCCTCGTCGATTCTCGGGTCGTGTTCGGCCGAGTACAGCAGTTCGCTCTCCGAAGCCTCGCCGATGAATTCCATATGCAGCCATCCCATACTGTCCACCAGTTCGAGCAGGGCCACGTGTTCTCCGTCGTAGATGGCCTCGGAACTGCGCACCTTGACCTGCTTGATGTATCGCTGCGAAGGCTTCCCCGGAACCCTTGCCAGAGCGACGGCGGAGTCCACGAAGGCCATCAGCTTGTGGGAACCGGCGAGGTCGTTCAAGGTCAGAGGCCTGTAGTCAGGTATCTTGGGCGTGTGCGAAAGTATAATCAGTGTGATGCGGTAAGATTCCTTGAGATGCTTCAGCCTCTGCATGAATATGGTCGCAGAGTCCGCCCTTTCCGCATCTGGGCAGGCGTAGGTGATATTGTCCAGAATCACTACCTGGATCCCTTTCTGCGCCGCCAGTTCTATGCTCTCCAGCAGTCCTTCCTCCATTCCATCCGTTATGGGATCGTCCGTGTTGAATTCCGCTCTCTTGAAGTTCTCCGGGAAATTGAAGCGTATTCCCTGAACTGTGTATCGCTTCTGGAACTGTTTGACTGACAATTCCAAATCTATGTACAATACAGGCTTTACTTTAGCTATTTCCACACCTATCTGTACGGCAAGGATAGACTTGCCGACTCCGGGTTTGGAAAACAGTACGGTGATCTCGTTCTCAGCTATCAGGCCGTGGAAGTAAAGAACCGGATCCGGAAGTCGGAGGCCATCTTCAACGAAGTCATTGCCGGACTTCATCTTCAGCAGGCCAAGGTTTTCAAAGCTATTCTTCTTGTCCAGCATTTCCCGGAAATGCCGTGCCATTCCTTCGGTCGCATTCATTAATCGGCCTCCTGCTTCTTTTCTTCGGCAAGACTCTCATAGTACTCGACCAGTTTCCTGCCGGCTTTCCTTCCGTTCTCTCTGCACTCCTCCCGAATCTCCTGATAATACCGCCCCGGGTTCTTCCATTCCATTTCGACTGCCGAATCATATGCGCGCCTGGCAAGCGAATCCGTTGACCAGTATGCACTGTCGAGAACGATAATGATGCATAGGACAATTGCAATTTGTAATGCGCATAGAGTCCCTTTGAAAATGTTGTTCTCAGAGAACCACTGTTTGAGATGGCGCTTGACATTCCTCACGAACCTGTCCCATCCGTCAGTGTTCAATGCTTCAATCTGCTTCTCCAAAGCATCTTTCTCGGCATTCAGTTCCCGGATTTCTGCTTCCAGCGATTTCGTTTTGTCTGACAGGGTCGCATATGATGACGAAAGAGCACAGTAGTTGCCGTTCAGGCGGTGGAGCTCGTCATTGTTTGATTTGAGATATGACTTGAGGTCATCGATGGTTTCCTGGTACTTCAACGGAAACTTCGTGACCACGGTAACCGCCTTGTGCACGTCTTCCGCCGGGACCACCCTGACCGGGTCGTTCTGGTATTCCATCGCGTTGTTGAACTGCCTTGTGAGATTGTCGCACAGGTCATTGACCTGCTTGAGTATCTTCTGCGATGTAAGTTGCTCGTTCTGCTCCTGTATATGCCTGTCAGGAGCATTATTGTTCTTTGCCATATTCCTGAATTATTATTTGTTCTATCTGCGGAAGCCCATCTTCCTTTTCTTCCTTTCTTCGGGCCTCTCCTGAATGTCGTGTTCTGTGCTGCCGGAACTGCCCATCGAGCTGAAGAGAATGTCACCTATGCTTGCGGCAAGGCTCTGTCCCTGACTCCTGCTCTGGCTTTCGTTTCTTTCGGTGACGGACTCGGTGAGACTCTTCCCCTCGGACTTCTCCTCCCGGCCTTCGATGGCCTTCCTGATCTTCTCGTAGGAATATGCCCTTCCGACTTCCGAGCCGCGGAAACGGTGCACCACGCTCGGACGCGCGTCGTCCCCCTTGCTGAAACTCAGGCCCTGGATGCTGCCGTTGTTGCGTCGGTGTATCTCCATCGTGATGCCCTTTGACAGGAGCTCCCGTCCGAGACTGCGCAGGTCCCGGCAGCGGGGCAGTGCGGCGTCGATGGCGTTGCTGATCTGGTAGCGGGCCTTCTCGCGGCCGTGAAGGTCCTGCACGATGGTGTTCCTCCGGCCCTGTGCGAAGTTGAGCCCGTATTTCTCCGTGAGCGCGCGACAGGCGATGCCGTTGCGCCGGAAGTCCTGCCAGGCGTTCAGGCAGCGGCCGCAGTTGTCCACACGGTTGAAGAATATGTGCACGTGCGGGTTGCCCTTCGCATTGCAGTGCCTCACGACCATATACTGGGTGTTCTGGTAGCCCATCATCTCCATATACTCGCGGGCGATCTGCGCCATGCGCCTGTTGTTGAGCAGGGGTGCATCCTCCTTCATGAAGCAGAGGGAGATATGCCCTACTGGTTTCTGCACCTCCGTGTTGGTCTCAGCCTGAATCGAGAAGCTCGTGTCTATGGCGTATGCCATCTCGCTCGCGAGCTGCAGTCTGGCTTCACCGCTGGAGCGGGCGAGCTCCGCGGCTTCGGTGGGGTCGATGTCCAGGCCCTCCCAGCAGAGGATAGTGGCCTCGTCGTGGTTAAGGCAGTAGTTGGCACAACTGTACGGTGCGCTGCTCGAAACGATCTTACCTACCATGGCGCAGCACCTCCCTGAAATAGCGGTTGATTCCTGTGAATTCCTTCTGGATGTCCATAATCTCCAATGCGACCTCATTGAGATTGCCTCTTTCCAGCCAGGTGACCAGCCTGTTCAGATTCACCCCGATTTTGTACAGGTCCCTGAGCAGCTGCCTCTCCTCGTGGCTGAGGGCCTCGCGTACCTGATGTCTGAGCGCCGCCTTGCGGCAGTATTCAGAGATGGTGAACGGGGTAAGTTCAGCCTTCAGGGAGACCTGCTCGTATTCCTGGTCATTCAGCACGACCGTCACCTTGTGACGTCGTCTTTCGTCGCCCATCGGAGGGCGCCCGGTTCTTCGTTCATTTCCCATAATCACCAGTGTTGAAAACCTGCGACCGAGGGGAGCGGCGAGTGATTTCGGCAAGGCCGGAATATAAACTCGCTAACCACCTCAATGCATTCGTTTCCTTCAGGCAATCAGTGTCTGGATTTCGGCGCCAGCTGAACGATATTCTTCTCGGCTTCTGCGAGTCTTTCGTCAATGCTTTCGCACTTTCCTTCGCGGACCCAGGCCATGAGTTCGTCCTCGAAGAAATAGACTGTCTTGCCTCGTTTGTAATGCGGGATCAGACCCTGACTCGTGTAGCGGTACATAGTGTTCTTCGCCTTGCCTACGATTTCGCAGGCCCTTTCGAAGCTGATGGGATCGCGCTTCTTCTGTACGGGCTCGTCCGGGTGAAGAAGAGAATTCTTGATCTGACGGATGTCCTCCATCATGGTCGCCATTGCGGCCGGCATCTCATCGAAAGAGATGCGTTTTGTGTCGGTTTCTTTCATACGTTGCAGTTGTTTTGTTGTGCTGCAAATATATGAAGGTAAGATATAAATAAAGCAAGCCAATGCCTTGATTGGTAAGACATTGGCAATTTGATATAAGTTTGAAATCTGTTTGGTGACAGATTGGTATTGCGAGCGCTTGCGAAAACTGGTGACCGTTTAGGACACCGGGGTCTGGCAACTATAAAGTACAGATGCTTCGGGCGCAGCGTCGTAGAGTTGGTCTCTAGCAACCAACTCTACGAAGGGTGTCACATGCGAATAGAAGACGGGATGAGAAAAAAGTTTCTCGTGTTTACTCTTCTTCAGAATATAGTGGACTCTTTTCCATCGCATGTACAACCTCCAATTTTGTGGACTCGTCCATATCTTCGTGATTAATGACCGAGTGAATAATTGCACAAAGTAAGTCTTTGTTGATATTGCCAGCCGCTACATGCCAAATATATGCTTCCATATCTGTCAGAAAGTGGAATCCGGCCCAACTATGCTCATTCTTTAATAGGAAATGAGCACCGGCGACCAATGAAATCCTCTTGTTTCCATCACCAAAGTAATGACCATGGCAAAGACCATAGACAAGATATGTAAGTTTATCTTCGAATGATGGATAATAATCGTCATTCTTGACGAACTCAAGTACTTTGTCTATGCCTTCGCTATCGCGCACCTCGGCCATTCCACCACCACTTTGCTCAATAGTCTCACGATAGTACTTCAGCAGGTCTTCCTTGGACAAATAAACAATATCTTCCATTCTTCTTACTGCTTAAGTCGGTTAAGAACTGCTCTATTATCGTCGTTATCAAGCAACTTCTCTAAATCAAGTGATTCGCTACCGATAAATCTTTCAAACTCCTCTGGTGACAAGGCCTTCAAATACTCTGAAATATTCTCATGATACACATCTCTAAATCCTAAGTCTCTTGATGCCATTTTTTGTCTTGCGTCATAGAGGAATGGCATCATTGCTGGGCTTTCTGCTTGTATATCTATGAGTTCCTGGACTCTTTGAGTAGATAAAGGAGTACGTGTGCGATTATATTCCATTCTAATTGCGTGAGCAACTCCATTTTCAAAAGAGCTGATGACCCTTAATACTTCAGAATACATAGTTGCTCTAGCATTGTCTGTCTCTTTCAATTTCAACAATTCCTTATACTCTTTTGCCTTTTCAAAGAATACAGCCTTATAAATCATATCAGTAACCTGAGAGTATTTGAAATTTTTATGGCCGTCAACACACTCGCTTACTGCAGATGTAAAGTTCTTTCTATAATTCTCCTCTTGAATAGCTGCAGGCAGATATTCTCTATCTCGCCAGTTAATGTATTTCGTTCCACCACCTGCTTTTTCATTAATGGTGGCTATCACAATATCAAGTATTGCACTCCTTAACTTTTTGGCTTTATCACTATCATTAAGGAGCATTCCAATGTTCAAGAAGGACCTGAAGTCAAAGAGTCCTAATTGTGTTGTTTTGCTCGCGAAATCAATTTCATGAGCAAAACGCAATTTGAACTCTTTCAACATTTTACCCTTACATAAAACATATCCATTATGTTTCAATTCTTCTTCATAATTGGAAATATATTTTCGAGGGTGTTCGTGAAGGATGCGGAACATGGAATGCCTTATTTGGCAGCGTCCGACACAGTACTTTCTAATATCGAAACAGGAAGGTATTTATCAAATAAGCAGTGCGCTCAATTGTCTAATCTCATCTTACAGAAGAATTGGATTCTTGTTACATGCTCTGGCACATTGGGTAATGTAACATATACCAATGAACTGTATGAGAATCATATTGCCACACACGATTTGATAAGAATTATACCTAACTCGAGCAAAGTAAACAAGGGGACATTGTATGCGTTTCTTGTAAGCAAGTATGGTTATTACCAGATAACGCAGTCAATGTTTGGTGGTGTCGTAAAACACATCAATGACAACCAGACAAAGGAAATAATTGTCCCCGTGTTCCCATCTGAAATACAATCCATCATCGACAATAATATCTCAAGGTCTGCTCAACTGAAGGAAACAGCGCATAACTCTCTAAAAGAAGCGTTAGACCTGGTTGAAGATTTTATAAGCGAGTCCTACAAAAAGGAGTTCTATAAAAGCGCACGAGTTTCGGTTAAAGACGTAATTTCTTCTCTTCAATATAGACTTGATCCGCCTGCAATAATGAATGATGGAGTCATTCATATGAGAGATGTTTGCAGTAGAATGGAGCACTCTACCATTGGACGAATAAATGCAAAAGTTTATAGGCCGGGAATATTTAAAAGAAATTACGTAGAAGACGGTATCCCTTACATTAAGGGTTCTGAAATCTTCTTGGCATCTCCATTTCTTCGCTGCCAGAAACTAAGTAGGACCAGAACACCTTTCATTGATGAAATGTCGTTGAAAGCAGGTCAAATACTTATTACTTGCGCTGGTTCTGTAGGCGATATCAAACTTATTACAAAAGAGTACGAAGATAAGAGAGCAATAGGCTCTCAGGATATAATTCGTCTCGAGTCATATGATGACCTGTATTCGAAGGAGTATCTGTTTATATATCTCCAACAGCCTTTTGTACATGATTATATTCAGTCAATGAAATATGGGTCTGTTATCGAGAGAATAGAACCATTTCATGTAGAATCGATCCCTGTTGTAAAACCCACTGAGGAATTGAATGACAAAATTAAGGAATTAGTTTCCAATTATATGGAGTGCACATATAAGGCTTTTGTTTTAGAGGAAAAGTCAGTGTCTCTAATAGAAGACAGTATAGAGCATCCAGATAAATACAATTGTTAAGTATGGCAAAAGTAGTCTATCCTTTACATATGGAAGGTGGTCCGAATGCAGGCGAGAAGCGCCTGATCGATTACCTCAAGGAGAATCTTCCGGACGATTACTACATCGTGCCTAACGGAGAGTATGCAATGAAGTCTCCGCAGGGTATGGTGAACTACTGGGAGTATGATTGCCTGGTAGTGGCACCTCACGCGATTTACCACATTGAGAACAAGGACTGGGGTGGAAACCTCATTGGCGATGATTTCGCGTGGTTCATCAACGGTGTGGAGAGGAAAAATCCATATCCTGGTGCGACCCTCAAATCAAAGTTGATTGCGGGTAAGTTGGGCAGCAAGAATCCAGACTGGAGGAACGCAAGGGTATTCACACTGATTACCCTCAGCAACCCTGCGCAGTCGAAGTTCGGACTTGATCCGCACTGCGATTGTTATGACCAGGTATTCCTTCTGAATGCCATACTTCCAGAGTTCATCAAGGACTATGAGAAAGCTGGCAAGCCGAAGGATTATATTGCCCCTTATCAGAAAGAGATTGTGCAGTACCTGACAGGCGAGAGTTCACACCGCTCGATGGCAAAGAAGACAGAGATTCTGAACTACAAGATTCTGGAGACCCTTCAGAAGACTGAGACCTTTACAGAGTATCTCTGTCAGCCTAAGTTCTTTGTGGACAAGCGCTACAAGGTGAGGGAGTATCCTCTTGACTTCCCTGACAAGACAAAGTCTGAGCTTGATACCATCCGCAACAGGGCTGCTAACGCAAGCTATGCCCAGTCGAAGATGAGTCATTGTCCGTATATCATCACGAGTCAGTGCCAGTTCAATGATGAGCAGACTGCTTTCTATGAGATTTCGGAGTATCTGGATGAGTGTACCTTGAGGGCAAGACTGCGCCAGAAGACATTCACTCAGCTGGAGAAGATTGGCATCATTCTGAACATAGCATCGGCATTGAGCGAGGCTCACAGCAAGCAGGTATTCCATAGGGATGTGTGCCCGGAGAATATCTATATCCTTGCCAACGGCACAGCTGCTCTTGCGAACTTCGGTCATTCGTGGTTCATTGAGCATACCGATATGCATTTCACAGTAGGCTCATCACTCTCGAAGGAAGATGGCTCGCCATACGCACCGCCTGAGTTCAAGGACGAGGACGTAAGTGCAGCAAGCGATCTGTATTCACTTGGTGTCATCATCTATGAGTTGATGACCGGTAAACTGCCTTTCGAGAGCACTTTGAAGTTCAGACTCAGCGGCGGTGTGCTGACTGACGATAAGCTTCCTTCACATATTGACAGCGACCTTCCTGAGTGGCTGGATGAGATTGTGAAGCATACCATTGTGGCTGATATGAACAGCAGATGGAATGATATCAACAAGGTGACAGCCGCTATCCAGCAGGGAATCGTAAGTTCTGCGGCATCGAACGGCGGTGTGGCAGTGGTTGACAACCATTCCGAGGACGAGATCAATCTGGCGGACCTCAAGCCTGGTGATTCCGTTACTCCTGAGCTTATCCTTTATGAAGAGCTTGGTCACGGTGCTTTCGGCCGCGTGTTCAAGGCGAAGCATACTCTGCAGAACAAGTTCTATGCGATGAAGATATTCGACAGGGACGTGTCGGCCTCTGAAACCATCAATGAGTTCGAGGCTCTGAAGGACCTGTCTCACAACAATATCGTAAAGTTCACATACAACGGAAGGACAAAGCACGGTCTGTTCTATACTCTTATGGAGCTGCTGGACGGTGACAATCTCCGTGATTACGTTACTGGCAGCATGAGACTCCCTGCAAAGGAAGTCTATAACATGGCTGGTGGAATCCTTAGTGCTCTGGTGTATATGCAGGGCAAGATTCCGCCTGTGTTCCATAGGGACATCAAGCCGAATAACATTGTGTGGGACGGCAGATCAAGGTTCGTGCTGATTGACTTCAACATCTCTACGACTACCGAAGACAAGACCTTCTCCGGCACTCTTCCGTATATGGCTCCAGATCTTATCATGTCGAGCCAGAAGATTGACTGGGATTGCTCTGCTGATACATTTGCGCTGGGCGTTACGATGTATGAGCTGCTTACTCAGACCTATCCTTGGCCTGGCAGCGACCCTTGTCCTAAGACTGGCGTTCCTCCTACCGACATCAGGAAGTATAACGACAAGATCTCCGATGCCTTTGCTGACTTTGTGATGAAGTCTATCGTGACCGATAGGAACGGGCGATTCTCAAATGCGAAGGAGATGCTTGATGCGCTGAATGCAATTGGTGAGAATGGCATTTCAAGGTATACCAACATCAATGTGAATACCATCAGCCGCAGAGACAGCATCGACATTGTTGACTATATCAATTCGCTCTATAGCCAGAGTAAGCACGGCAACAGCGGTACTCGTGCCGGGAGCAAAGGCTCTGAGCTTGACAAGCTGACATATACCGAAACAAGACTCGACAAGGAGTTGATTGCGGACATTGAGGCACTGAAGTACAAGCTTATCATCATCACTGGTAATGCAGGTGACGGTAAGACTGCGTTCATCAGACATATCGAGGACCGTGGCCAGTACAGACAGGCTTTCACGAACAAGAACGGTTCTACTTTCCAGCTCAATGGCCTTCAGTTCCAAAGCAACTATGACGGTTCGCAGGATGAGGAGGAGAGAGCAAACAATGATGTGCTGAACGAGTTCTTTGCTCCGTTCTTCGGTCTTGAGGACTATACTCAGGCTGCTGAGGGACGTATCATAGCAATCAACGAGGGCCGCCTTATGGACTTCCTCAATACTCAAAGCCAGCTGAAGGCGCTGAACAACAACATCGAGGATTTCTTCTATAACGAGGGCCATACCGAACTGCTTCCGGGATTGATGGTTATCAACCTTAACCTGAGGAGCGTAACTGCGGGAGACAAGCAGAATCCTTCGCTTCTGTCGCAGCAGATGAAGAAACTTACCAATAAGGAACTCTGGACCAAGTGTCAGGGCTGTCCTATTGCAGATAAGTGTTTCATCAAGTACAATGTAGATACATTCCAGGACAGCAGTGCCGGTGATGAGGTGATCGAGAGACTTGAGTGGCTGATGAGGGCTATCGTTTACAAGCGTGAGCTACACATCACCATGCGTGACCTCCGTTCATTCATCGCATTCATGCTGACAAGAGACTTCTCTTGCGATCAGGTGAAGAAGCTTGTGGAATATACCCGAACAGAGGATATTGCCGAGTACTACTGGCTGCATTACTATTTCAATATCACAGCGCCGAAGACTTATCCGAACGTGGATTACTTCCCGCTGCCTACAAACGAGTCAAGCGACCGTCTTATCAAGATGCTTCGTGAGACTGATATTGCGAAGGTTGCACTTCCTGCGTTCGACCGTGATCTGTACTATACAGACAAGAAGGCTGAGAACTATCTCATTTTCGGTGATAGGGAACAGAGCCTGCTTGCTGAGTTCAACGAGCGCAATCAGAAACTTCCGGGTTGGGAGGTGAACGAGAAGACTGCGGCAGTGGTATCGGACCGTCACCAGTCGTTTATCCGTCATCAGTATTTTGAGGGCAAGTTCGATTACAAACGCAGATTGCCTTACCGCTTTATCGACAAGTTCTGTGAGCTGATGAAGGCAAATGACCAGGAAAGTCTGGCGGAGACCAAGCATAGCATTGCAATGGCGATTTCTGCAAGTGAAGGCTGCGATAACGCTGCTCTTACTAACGGATATCTGCTCCTTGCAAGCAATCATGTGGGCGATAAGATTTCGAAGAGCTACAGACGATTCGGCCTTGATGAGTTTGAGCTGTTTGTAAACAAAACTGACCACCTGACCAAGTACATTGAGTATGAGAGCGACAGTTTCATATTCAGGCACAAGAAGGATACATTCATCCAGCTGACGGTATCTCTGGACCTCTATGAGATGCTCCAGTATATCAAGGATGGCTTCACTCCGTCTGTGAACGACCTTAAGGGTAAGTTCATCGAGCTGCAGATTTTCAAGAACCTGCTGGAGAGCAAGACCTACAATGAGATTCTGGTGACAAAGAACAACAAGAAGTTCTCTATCATCAGACTGGATGAGAACAAACACATTATTATTGAACCTCTTAACAACTGAGCAATATGATTATTAAACTGAAAAAGGGAGAAGTAGTCTTCCGTAATCCAGAATTGCTAGCCGTCGATACAAAGATGGTCAATCTGGACAGGGTGTTGACCAACCTGTTCATGCAGATCTACTCAGTTGGTGCGCCTGTCAGCCTTGCGGTGAAGACGGAGCATAAGATTGAGTCGCTTATCAATTATGTGAACAATCTGGAGGACAAGGGTCTTGTTCATGGCGCGAAAGCAAATCAGGATGCTGTTGAAGACTGGCTGAGAAGCAATCTTCTGGAGCTGGTGAACCGTGGCAATGTGGTGAAGGAGAAAGTTTCGAGCCTCAAGCCTATGCACCTTATGAGTTTCCGCGTGCAGAACAGAAAGTATTGCCGTGATTATAACACCGCTGACCAGCTTTATATGATGCTCAAGGCAAATCCGGGAGTACTGGGTGAGCTGAAGGAGTATCTGCGCAAGGGTTGGGACCTCAGCACAAACTCCATGATTGGTTCGGAGGAACTGGATGTTGATACGACTGGTATCCTCTATCTCACGAAGGAGTTGAAGGACAAGAAGGGACTCAATACAGACACGAAGGATGCAAAACCGTTCCTGGAGAAGCAGACAGAACTCTTCAATGATGATATCCGTAGGCTGCTCGAGTACAAGGACAAGCTTCCGAGGACTGTGTTCATTGACTATCTCAAGATCCTTTGCGGTTTCCATCTGGCGCTCTACACAATGAAGCTTGTGTATCTACTTCCTAAGATGGTGGATGCCGGTTCGAAGGATGTTGTTGATGACTGGTCACTGGTTGTGGATATGACTGACAATCTGGATAGCAAGGTCGCTCCTTATGCTTGCCAGGATGCAGAACATATTGCCAACCTCTACAGGAGCTATGTGCGCTCAACATTCGTTATAAATCTCTGCCAGAACAGACTCAAGGCTTCTGGCGCAAATGCCTCAGTGGAGAACGCTCTTGCATACGCAAAGAACGAACTCAAGAAGGATGATTCTTACTACGAGTTTGCTCTGCAGACTGTAAGAAACGGTCTTGAGGATGATGACGCAAGGAAGGAGTTCGATGAGATTCTTCAGTACTTCGACAGGAACGACTATTTTGACAAGTACGTTCACCTGCTGGAGAAGTCTAACCTCGGCACCACACAGTACAAGTATCTGGGCCAGTTCCTTGATGCTGTTACAATGAAGAATACAACTTCAATGCTTTTTGCTGACAGCCGTTCAAAGAGACACCCTCGCCGTGGTGCAATGGGCTCAAAACTGCTTGAAACGCTTGTTCAGATACTTCTGCTCCAGAAGGATGAGAACGGCAACTATCATACAAGGTCAATGTCTATCGATGAGATTACAAGACTCATCAGAGACAGATATGGTCTTATCATCAACGGTATTGCGGAGCCTCGCTTTGCTGATGCCGATGTGATGGTTCATGATGCGTTCAAGGCCAATACGGCTGCATTCAAAGACAAGCTGCGCCAGATAGGTTTCTATACTGACCTCAGCGATGCATGCATACTTCAGAAGATTCGTCCACGTTATAACATTTAGGAGTGATGGAAGATATTAGAAGCATATATTACTCGAAGTTCCTCTCGCTGGTTGTCTCACAATACGAGAGCCAGATCAAGGGAGCAAAGCCGGGACACTGTATGAAGATTGAGGGGCTTCCTCTTTCTGAAATGCAGAAGTTGATAAGGTTGATTCGTCCTCTCAACCCGGAGTTGCTGCTGTATATCCTGTCAGATACACTGACCGGAGAGGACTATATTCACGCCACAAAGCTTATTGAGCTCAGAAACAATCCTGAGAAGCCGTTGCTGGTCCTGATTCCTGCGAACAGCAGCACGTCTGCCGAGGATTCGTACGGCGATGCGACTTTCCAGAATCTTTCCGTGTCTGAGCTTATCATTCTGTTTTTTCATAAGCTCCAGGATGAGATTCCTTCTGATAAGAAGTATATCTGGAATGAGCTTGTTCAGCTTTTCAAGGGCAACCGCATTCCGCTTGATACAGCCATCAACTACCTGCTGTTTGTGAATCTCAATCACTACACTACAGAGTCTTGGGGTAATGGACTTTATCTGGCCGGAATGGTTCCTGACAGTGCGCTGGTGTCATCCGGCAAACTGAAAAGAAGGTTCTCAATCAACCTTGAGACCTGTGCGAACGTGCTTTGTGACTTCTCTTATACACTCGCTGACCGTGTGGCTTTGCTGCCGCTTCTGCCTAATACTTTGCAGAAGGATATTCTCGCATTCCTCAATACAGAGCGCGAGCTGAAGGATAAGGTTGATGTGTGCGGCAAGATCTATACAGATTATCCTGCGCTCAACTTCGCAAACTGGAAGACCATCTATGATGAGGAGAGAACTGAGGTCAAGATTATGGCCGATATCGTTCCGGGAGTTGATCCAAGGAAAGAGCTGGTGAAGAATCAGCAGGGAGACCTAGTGCTGAACATTCCTCCTGAAAAGAAGGGAAAGGTTTCAGTGGCCATTCTCTGCGACCCGGCACCAAAGGACAATCCTGATATCGATGCATTCGTTATCTCAATCATCAGCCGTGACGATTTCACTGACCTTGGTACCATAAAGAAGTGCAAGGTGAGTACCAACAAGAATGCTCGTCGCAAGGTGTCTGTAAACATCCCTAACGGCGCATTTGAGGATGGCGAGTACCTTATCAGTGTACATGCTGTGAATGCTGACGGCATTATTCTGGACACCGACAATCCGTTCAAGGAGGATGCTGTTGAAGAGAAGTGGCAGGAGGCTTCGGCTGCTGACTCAACTCTCCAGAAGGAGCAGTTCCGTCAGACATATTCAGTGGCATATTCGAACGAGTCTATTGTATTCACTCTCCAAAACAATGGCGAGGATTATGAAGGTTCGGAGCTTGGCCGCCGTACAAAGGTTGATTACTATACCCAGGCTCTTATCCAGCGCAAGGTTGAGAAGCTGAAAGAGAAGGCGTCTCTTCTGATTGAGGATGAGAATGTTGCCATTGTTGCCGAGCAGGCACAGTGGAAGGAGGGCCCGCTGAACAATATCTTCCAGTTCGATTTCGGTCCTGCAAGAGCATATCAGATTCAGATCTCTAACAAACTGATTGCCATTGAGAATACTTTCTTGAAGTATGGCAACAGCGTCGGTCATGTGGAGGCGACAGTAAGTGCGAATCCAACTGATTCCAAACTCCAGAGTCTCAGGTTCGTTGAACTTGATGACAAGATTGCCGTTCCTGAGGAGCTTAAGAGCGCAAGGAAGAGCCTCTTCGACAAGATTATGGACTCTGCTGACAAGGAGAGCGGCGTTATTGCGACTACCGATATAAGTAGCATTCTGGCCGATATCAAGGAGTATGTAACTCTGTTCGATGAGTGGCTCAAGGAGACAAATGAGAACAAGCTTACAGCCCTGAGCGCTGTTGAGCTTCAGAACATAGACACTGTACAGCTTGATGTTGAGCTGCCTGATGGCAATTATCTTCCTGTGAAGATGATTTCTCCTCTGCATCCTCTGCGTCTTGCATGGATGGTGAACCTGTATGAACTATTCCTTGACTGGGAGGAGAAGACCCGTGAGCACGAGGCGTACAAGAAGGATTGGAGCAGGAAGCTGGAGAAGCTGTTCTATGGCGCAATCCCTATGGAAGTTGCACCGCATATCCTTACTGACGGTTCGCTCCAGAATCCGTTCCAGTACATTGGCGAGCTAACTTTCGGATGGGGTCTGTTCGTGAAGCCGGGCAAGCGTTCCGATGATACATTTGCATCGGAGTTCAGGCAGCTGAAGTCGTATATCTCCGAGGTTCTGAATGTGTCTCACGAGAAGCGTATTGACAGTGATGTGAACCATGAGATTGTTTACAACCACATCAAGAACTATGTGAAGGCGCACCCTTACACGAATAAGCTTGTCATCAACCTGTTTAATGCGGGTGATGCGAGTGTGTTCGCACTGGCTCTTGTGAAGCTGGAGAGGGAACTTGCAGACCTCAGCTATGAGATAAGAATCTTTGCAGATGATTCGCTTATCCAGCCGGGAGAAGCGCTGAAGGAGCTTGTCAATCCTGAGAGCAATATATCTGAGTTTGCGGAGGCATTCAGCCAGGCATCTGCCAACCGTCTGTTCCCTAAGCTCAGATTCTCAAGGAACAGCATCAAGGAGTTTATCAGCAATCACGGCAAATACCAAGCACATGTTTCGTTCCTCGTGAATCCGTTCCCTGTGACTACTGAGCTGGTTAAACCTGATCCTCTGTACAGGTCGTTCTATATGAATGGCGCACTGTCAAAGAGCGTTGTGACCGTAAATGAGGCTGGTAAGAATTATATCTGGAACAGGTATTATTCCGAGAAGACCATTCCTAATCCGGTATCGGAGTTTGCGAATGTGCAGATTGGTCTCTTCGGCACTTTACAGAGCATTACCGGCCATGTGATGTCAACCACATTGGAGGAGTCTGTTCCTGCAACAAGCCTGACTCTGAGGGAGAATGACGCCATGCTGCTGTCGTTCATCCATGACATCTCAGACTGGGTGGTGACATTCGACAAGAATATGGGACCTGAGTTCTACGACCTGCCTTGCATGGGTAAGGATGAGACTCCTTATCTGCTGGACTATGTTCCTGGTCAGGAGACTCTGGGAGTATCGTCATACCTTACCACAAGGCCGACAAGTGAGGTCGAGGGTCTGATGGTTCCCCATTTCAAGGAGTTCGGTATCAATATCGAGGATAAGGTTCTCTTTAGGACTCTGCTTGAGGATTTGAGAACTGTCAGCAGCTCACTGCTTATGCAGGTTAACAGCACCCAGAACAAGGCGTTCGAGGTGCTTGGCGTGACATTCACGAAGAGATTCCTCATGAAGAAGAATCTGATGCAGGAGTCGTTCCTAATTCCGATTGATCTGCATAAAGAGTTGTTCCTCCAGCTCGATAGCGAGAGCAAGGAGAGGGCTGACAACCTTCTTGTGAACATCGATACAGAGAAGCGTGAGATTATCTTCACCGTTATCGAAATCAAGTGCAGAAAGAGCCTCTCAGCTGAGCAGGCTGACGAGCTGCATGCAAAGATTGAGCAGCAGATCCTGAATACTATATTTGCGCTGAAGTCTCATTTCGAGATTGCGAACGATGGCTTTGACCGCCTTGACAGAGAGCTGAAGGTTCTTGAACTTAAGAATCTGTTGGAGTTCTATATCCGCAGGGCAAGCCGTTACAAGCAGTTGAATCCTGCTGTGGCAATGGAGTTCATCCAGTTCCTCAGCACGCTTAGCGAGGGATACAGCGTAAGGTTCAAGCAGCTTGGTGTGATTTACAACTTCGGGCAGACCGAGAGACAGATCAAGACATGCCGTGGCGATATGACTCTCTACACAATGGGTTCTACTGTTATCAATGACATCCTTGACCCTTCGTCATCGCTTGAGACCAAGCATCTGGAGGATCTGGACAAGGGCTTCATCGAGTTCTTTGAGCCTTACAGAACCGTGACAAGGGAAGTACTTGCTCCAGTTGTGGAAGAGGAACCTAAGGTGATTGACGATGAGCCTTCACAGGATAACCAGCCCGAGGAGATCCAGCCAGTTGTGGATGATGTTCCTGCAGTAGAGCCTGAGCCTGTTGTGGTAGAAGATGAGCCAAAGGAGGACGAGCCTGCTGTTGAGCCAGAGCCTTACAAGTACCCTGTTCAGACCGAGCAGAAGAATCCTGTTCTCGAGGATAATCCAGAGAAGCCGAAGGAAGAAGGTGGATATAAGAATGAGGGTCTTACTGCTACCCAGATTCATAGGATTGAAGACCAAATTGGCTATGAGGAGCCTGAGTGCGACACCATCATCGGCAGAACTGATATGTCTCCGCAGTATGGTATTATCGGCAAGGCTGTGATGACCAAACGCATGATTGGCATGGACCTCAATGAGTGTAATACAATCAGCCTCTTTGGTGTGCAGGGCGCCGGTAAGAGTTATACAATCGGTACTGTGACTGAAATGACCATGAGGCAGTTCAGCAAGGTGAACAAGCTGCCTTCGCCTATGGCCAGCGTAATCTTCCATTATAGCGAGAGCATGGATTATGCACCTGAGTTCACGTCAATGGTTTATCCGAATGATGATGAGAAGCAGATTGCAAAGCTGAAGGCCGAGTATGGTGCAGATCCGAAGAATATCAGAGACGTTGTACTGCTTTGTCCAGAGAGCCAGGTCGAGCAGAGGAAGTCTGAGTATCCTGATTTGAATGTGTTCCCGATTGGATTCGATTCCAAGGAGCTGAATGTTCAGGACTGGATGTTCCTTCTTGGAGCTGTTGGCAACGACTCTACATACGTGAAGGAGTTGAAGCAGATTATGAAGCAGTGCCGCCACGATCTGAGCCTTGCTAATATCAAGGCTGGTGTGGAGAGCAGCTCATTCCTGTCAACTTCGCAGAAGTCTCTTGCACAGCAGAAGCTGAACTTTGCATCAGAGTATATCACCGATGGCAACAACCTAAACAGGCACTTGAAGCCTGGCCGACTGATTATTGTCGATCTGCGTGACGAGTGGATTGAGAAGGATGAGGCGCTTGGCCTGTTCGTGGTGATGCTGAATATCTTCGCGAGCGTGAAGGCTGTAGAGGGTCAGACATTCAACAAGTTCATTGTGTTTGATGAGGCCCACAAGTATATGAACGATCCTGATCTGGTGGATTCTATTACTACGGCCATCCGCGAGATGAGGCACAAGGGCGTTTCTATCATGATTGCGAGCCAGGACCCTATGAGCTTGCCGAACAAGATTATCGAGCTAAGCTCGATTGTGCTGCTTCATAAGTTCAGTTCGCCTGCATGGGTTAAGCATATCCAGAAGTCAATCACTGCGCTGCAGATGCTGACTGCTACGGAGATGTCTTCTCTTGGCCCTGGTGAGGCTTATCTGTGGGCTGGAAAGTCTTCTGACAAGTCTATCATGCAGAGACCTATCAAGATTTCAATCAGACCTCGTGTGACAAAGCACGGTGGCGATACTATCAAAGCTGTTAAGTAATGAAGATGTTTGAGTACACAAACAAGGGCGGTAGGGAGCTGAATCAGGATTATCTGACATACGCAGAGGTATCAAAGGATACTTCTGTGTATGTTGTGGCCGATGGAATGGGAGGGTACGAAGGTGGTGAGGTTGCGGCCAAACTGGTCGGTGACACGGTTGTTGAGTTCGTGTGTGCTCACTATTCTGAGTTAAGCCCAGAGCAACTGCTGAGACAGGCGTTTGTGTTTGCTAACAGCAGCCTTATGGTAAAGAGAATGGCTATGGGAGTTCACGAGATGGGCAGTGTGGTTGTTGTGGCTCTTGTCATAGGGAGTACAGCGCACATTGCCTGGCTGGGTGATAGCCGAGCATATCTCTTGAGAGGCGGCAACATAGCATATATGACGGTGGATCATTCGCTCATAAATGAGTTGAAGTCTGCCGGGACCTACAAAGAGTCGGACAAGGGACTATATGAGTCTTGTGTGACAAGGTGTATCATGGGCGATAATGCGAGCAACGAGGCCGGTTACAATGCCGTAGAGGTCGAGTCCGGCGATGTGCTCATCCTTTGCTCAGACGGGCTCCACAAGGAGCTTGATGTGGAATTCCTACCATCTGATGATGACGCACTGCAATCTCAGTTGGATGCTCTGGCTCCGTCTATGGGAGATAATTGTTCGTTGATAAGGATAAAATACTAGAATAATCACCGCCCCACTCCCCATAACTATGACGACTATTTGTCAGACTTTTTCCATGCTGCTGAGGTGAGTGCGGAACATAGTCGGGTACATATTTTCTATGTCTACTATTTGAGTCTGGTACAGTTCGCATTGATGGAAAAGTCGTTTATATGCCCATCTATATGGCCTCAATGATTGGCGTTGCTCCATACTTGCCCCAAAGGTAGTCCTTCTCATAGGAGGCGTCGCTGCGCGACGGGGCAATCTGGCTGTCGGGGCTCGCCGTGGTGCTTCTCGCCATTTCCAGGATTGCTGAGATGGGGAATAAAGCCGGCAGTTGATTTCGCCGAAGCATGGGACACAAGAGGGAGTGCCAGAGAATCCGAATCACTTCATCGGATTCTTCTTCAGCTTTGGCTTAGGCAGCGCCGGAATCGTTGCCTTGATGAGATTGGCCAGATAATCCCGGTCATCTACATCGCTGATGTAGAAATAGTCTGTCGCGCCGTCGTAGGGTGGTCGTAAGATAACATCCTTCAACAGGGCTTTGCCAGGCTCTGTCACCTTGACGTAGAAGTTATTGTCACAGATTAGGCCGAAGAGAACGCCGTCGCAATAAGCGCACCAGTCCCCATCATCTTTTTCACGGCAATCTCCCCGGCGTCGGAACACTGGTCGATGATGAATTGTACAAATAGTCAGGATTGCAAGCCATATAGTCAGAAGATAAATTCAAGAATTGAAACAGCTCAATCAACATACTCGTTCAAACTGCTCACAAGTTTGTGAACCGTTGTTGACGGATTGGCCTCGGAAGGTTTCATTCCGTTATGTCCGTCCATAAGAGTCTCAGCATTTTTTATTGCTTTACTCTCAAGAGGTTTCAGTATTTGATATAGTTTCTTGGCAAAGCCACTCTGCTTGGTATATGGGATACCGAGATATTTGCTGAGAAGCCTGGCATAATTACCCCTTGCAACAGGATTTACAAATAAGCTGAAATGTAGGAGAAACCAGAGCTCGAATGATTCATTACTATAGGCAACCTTGAAGCCATTATTCTCCGCATAAGAAATGGATTCATCAAAATCCTGGTAATCGTCTTTATCAAATACCACCCAGCAGTAGTCAAACGACTTGCCCATATTCTTCTCTCGATCCCTTATGATGATGGCCTCCTTTACGAGATTCATTGTTCCAAGGCCTTTGCCGACAGCCTTGACTGTAGCGGAGGTGAGGCGGAATGCATTGAAATAGTCCGGTTCTGTATTCTCCCCCTCGCAAATAATCAAGAATGACTTCTTGGGATTCTTGAAGCCGTATCTCTTCCTAATGGAATGTTCCTTCCTGGGATTATAATTTGCTTTCATATCTCAATGCTTTGGAAAGATCCTCAATGATTGGCGTAGCTCCATACTTGCCTAAAAGGTAGTCCTTCTCATAGGAGGCGTCGCTGCGCACCTTATAATCGGACAGAGAATACAACTCGCTTTCTCCACGACCATTCTTCTGGGTGAACCATACCTGGTCGCGTCTCAAAAGACTGTTATTGAGTATATTGGTGTCGTGAAGCGTCACCATCAGCTGAGCTTTGTTCGGGTTTCCGGCCTTTGTATTGAACAAGGAAATTACCCTCGTTATCAGCAGAGTATGCAGTTTTGAGCCGAATTCGTCAACGATGAGACGCTTGCCGTGCTCCAGAGTGTCAAGAATTGGATATGCCAGGGAGAAATACTTAACCGTTCCCTCTGACTCACTCTCCTTCATCGAAAAAGTCACCGACGCAGTCTCCCGACCTTCATCATCATACTGGGTATGCGATGTGAGCACACCTAGTTCGCTCAAACTGATATCTTCGATTCCCAGGTCAGCATATCGGGAGAATTCTACCATTCTATTCCTGGTTTCAGGATTCTCCATTGCTTTCAAAGCTATTGCCCATATTTCCGTCTCGGAGTTTGCAGTTATGATGGTCGTATCATTCAGCCAGTTCATTACTGTCTTGGCGTATGGATCATTGAACTGTCCGGCCAGTGATAACAGTAAGGCATTGTCCCTCACCATATTCTTATCCGCAAGTTCCTTTCCGATCGAGAACTTGGGATGAATCTCAAAACGCTTGCCGTCGCGGTAGAACAGTTCTATTTCCTTTGACCTTTTCTTATCGCTTTTGATATACAGCCACTCGCGACACACCTCTTTCGTGTTAACCTCAAAGCCATATCTGTAGGTGTTGCCGTCAGCAAAGAGCATTATCTCGAACAGGCTAGGCTCGGCTGCAGAAACGCTTGACAGGGCATAATTCCTGACAGGAATCTTTTCGCCGGCCTGCACATCCTTCGAAGAATTCATAGTAAACCATTTGAAAAATGCCAATGCCTTGACAACATTGGACTTGCCGGATGCATTGGCCCCGAACAAGGTGCAGCACCTGTTCAAGGAAATGGCAGTATCTTCTCCAACGCCGAATGTAGCATCACCTATATCAGCCTTTCTGTCCCTTAAAGCCGTTGCAACCATTGAGATGGTAACCTTGTCTCTAAAAGATAGAAAATTTGCGAATGAGAACTCCAAAAGCATAACTAAACAACTTTATTTGTGAAATTTTCACAAATATAAAAGTTAAATTGAAATAATACAAGGTTAATCACACAGGAATTGATTCGATTATTTCAATTCACGTCAATTTTATCTATATTTGTCCAGCCTTGCCGCTGACTGTTTTCCGGCGCGGAATTGTGGTCCTTCGGTATCGATGGTCATCACCGGCAGGTCTCGCCATTATTGCGTAAGTCCTTCGCAATCAATCTGTTAGAAGTTGGTGCATCGGGAAGTGATTATATATCTGATTAACAAATAGTTACAATTACAAATAATCAATGTATGTTTGTCCTCATATCTGGATTCTATTTTCAAGAATATCAAAATTAACACAGCTTCAGTCTTTTTTTACTTTCCAAATCCGCGTCAATTCATAACACTGAATGCAGATAAAAACCGTATCTTTGTGTTTTAAGCAAGTACAACGGCTTTCAAATAATGGATTATTTGCACTTTACATCTCTAGTAAACGACTGGGGCTCATTTCTAAATGAACGCCAATCATGCTATGAGAATTTATTATGCGACAGGTCTTTGAAGAGTCTCCTGGCTGAACACAGTTCGACTATCGAGCAGGTCAATAAAAGCAAAGCGTTTACCGTTTTTGAGATTATCTCCAGCCTTTATTATAGGGAGAACTTCCATAGCGACTTGATTGCATTCTTCCTAGATCCCGTTCAAAATCACGGCATGGGTCTTCTAGGAATTGAGTTACTTGTGAATTTAGTCATCAAGCGGACAGGTTGGCAGATAAGTGCGGAGTATTATGAAGATGCGATGGTCGTAAGGGAACAGGAGCGTATTGATATCTTAATTAGGGATGACTATTCTAAACATGCCATTCTTGTTGAGAACAAGATGAACAACGCCGGAGATATGGACCGCCAGATCCCGCGATATTGTGATATTCTCGAAGAACAAGGTTATACAATTGATGCTGCCATATACCTTCCGATGCTCAAATACAAGACTCCGGACAAATCAACATGGAAAGAGGACGATTATCGTTGGCTGCAAAAAGTTGTCGTCATTCCGGCAGTATCCGACATTCATGAATTAAGTTTGACAACGGATTGGCTGACACCTCTTGCCTCACTGTGCGAAAATGAAGATGTCGCATCAACTCTAAGGCAGTATATCTATCTAATCAAGAAAATTAGCAATTTCAATATGGACAAGATTTTTTTTGACAAACTGTACAATTATCTTTTATCCGACGATCATCTGGACACCGCGAACTCTTTCGTATCGATGATGAATGACTTGCCGAAGTACCTTGCTCAGCGCATCTTCGACGTATACTCGGAACGTTGTTATCCTTTCACAAAAGTATGGATATATCGTGAGACAGACACTGTCTTCGAAGAGTGTATAATCGACGGAATGTATTTCAAGATGGATGTCTGGTGCGATACTCGGACATATAATGTACTCTTTTGGGCGCCTTCGGACAGAGATGTTTCAAAACTGGATTCATACAACAACGTGAAAGAATTTCTCCAACGCAAAGGATTGTCCGTATTTGACAGGTACGATGTGCCAGAGAAGTATCGGATAAGTGCTCATATCCCAATTACCACTTCGATACCCGAAATAATTGAACCTATAATGGAACAACTTAAGGCTATACGAGATAAATAAAGGGAAAAGACTTGTAAATCTTGTCCAACTTGCTGCACTCGTAAAAGTAGACACGGAGGGGTAGAAAAAGATTGAATGAGTTATCTTTGTAGTTGAGTTCAGGTCGTTGGGCCTGGAGGGAGGGGCGGAGCCCCGACTGGAAGACCCAACGACCGGCGCGGCCCGGAGATCCCCCATTCAACCCGCTTCTACCAGGAAGAAGAAACTTTTTATGGCAAAACTCTTGAATCCTCTTGAAAAAGAGTTCCTGATCCGCCAGTACAGGAGTAATCAGCGGATCTCAATCAAAGACTTCTGCGCGGTTAACGTCATTACCGGCAACTCGCTGAAGAAGTGGATGAAACAGTACGACGAAGGCGGCCTGGAAGGCCTGGCCCGCGCCGATGCTGAAATCCAAAACGTGCTTCCGGAAGGCGTAGACCGCACGGAAGAGTCCTACAAGCGCGAAATCCTGAAGCTCCGCATAGAGAATGAACGGCTAAAAAAAAGTTATGCCGTTCAGACGAACGCGGATGGGGAACGGGAGTATGTTCGCTTAAAGCCGAAGAGTTCGAAATAGTGGACCTGCTGTCCCGCGACAACCCCATCAGGGACATATGTGCTCTGATGGGCGTGAGCCGGGCCGGGTACTACAAGTGGAAGAACCGCGGACCGTCCCCACGCGACACCAAGCGCGAAGAGATTGTCGCCCTGGTCAAACAGGTCCACGCAGCGCACCCTACCCACGGCTACCGCTGGACGGCGGCATACATCCGTATCAACATGCAGGTAATCATCAGCGACAACTACGCCTACAAGTGCTACAGGTATCTTGGCATCAAAGCCGAGACCAAGCACCGGGTACGCTATAGCCCCAGAAAGGTCAGGGACTTGTATCCCAATCTGATCTTTAGCGCCTGGGAGACAGTGGACCGGCCCGGACAGGTCATTGTCTCAGACATGACCGTCATTAAAGTCAACCACTACTGCTACTTTGAAGTGACTCTTTACTTCGATGCTTTCACCAAGGAGATACTCTCCTGGAAAGTGGCCGACAGACGTAGGGCCAGAGACCCATACATTGATGGTCTTGAAGATGTTATCGCTTTACTAAAGGGCAGCATTGAACCGGTCATCCTGCATACGGACCAAGGCAGCGTATACGCCTCCATGGCTTATAACGACCTTATCAGAGACACGAACATCATCCGCTCCATGTCCAGGGCGGGGAAACCTACGGACAACCCCGTCAACGAAGCTCTGAACGGCTGGATCAAGGAAGAACTATATGCCGAGTTCAAGATAGAACTATGCTGGAGAATGGCAGACTTTAAACAAACAATTGAACGATATGTCAAGTATTACAACACCCAACGGCCGTGCTTCGCCATCGGCTATGACACCCCGGAGAACTACCGGAAGCGTTATTACAAGGGAGAACTGCCCAGGAAACAAACTTTTGAGAACCGGGTATTGAGCCCGGAACCTAAGTTTGTCCAAAAGAAGAGGCAACTCTCTGATAATAAGGATACTTACAAGGGCGTGTCAACTTTTGAAAAAGAAATCCCTGAAAAAAGTTGAAGAATGTCTACTTTTGTAAAACAAGACGACGTGAAAATATCATGTGTGTCTACTTTCAAAAACAACGTGTAACGAAATAATCTTTTCGTGTCTACTTCTCGCGCGCAGTGCAATTATCATGCTGGCCTTTCTATTATTGTCCGGTACAAGTCCGGCAAAACTCGTTGGAAAAATTACGGCGAACTGCCGAAAAGTCGTTAGAAAAATTACGATGGGTATTTGAGAAGTCGTTGAAAAAAGTGTATTTTTGCTTCCAGATAAAGTGTCATACTATGCTGAAAAGAAAAATTGAAGACGATCTCATTGCGTGGAAAAACAAGCCTGGGCACAAGCCTCTGGTAATAATGGGTATCCGCCAGTGCGGTAAAACATATATCTCGCAGCACTTCGCTGAGCAGAACTACAAGAATGTCGTCTACATGAACTTCATCAAGCAGCCGGAGCGAATCAATGCCTTCGTCGGATCAAAGGATGTGGACAGCATTCTGCTCAACTTGTCGGCGCAGATCAAGGGCGTCAAGTTCATCCCCGAAGAGACCTGCCTGATCTTTGATGAAATCCAGGAATGCCCCGAGGCCAGGACTTCGCTCAAGTTCTTCAAAGAGGACGGCCGCTTTGACGTAATTGCCACTGGCTCCCTGCTGGGCGTCCAGGGCTACGGCGATGAGCTCAAGAAACGGCGTCGCAAGATGGTTCAGAAGAAAGATTTGGGAATCAACTCTGTTCCTGTAGGCAGCGAGGACATCATCGAGATGTACCCGCTGGACTTCGAGGAGTTCCTCTGGGCCAACGGTATGAATCCGGATGTCATCGAGGCTCTCCGGAAGTTCTACACGGAGGAAACGCCGGTTCCGGAAGGAATCCACGTGGCCATGAGGCAGTATCTGAACCTCTATGTCGCTATTGGTGGTCTCCCCGCCCCCATCAACGCATTCCTGACCACCAATAATATGAACGCCGTCAGTGAGGAATACAAGGGTATCTTGAAGGAGTACCGCGACGATATGGTCAAGTATGCTCCGGACAAAGACAAGCCCCATATCCGCGAGTGCTTCAATTCCATCCCCAAGCAGCTGGCCAAGGAGAACAAGAAATTCCAATACAGCAAGGTTAAGCCCGGCGGACGAGGTGAAACCTATCTTGGCTCTCTTCAGTGGCTGGAAGACGCCGGCATTATCTGCCGCTGCTACAATACCGATATCACCGGTCTCCCGATGGAAGGCAATGCCAAAGACAATGTGTTCAAGGTTTACACGGCAGATATCGGTTTGCTCATCGAGATGCTGGGCCCTGGGACCAGGGCGGATATCCTGCAGGGCAACCTGGGAGGATTCAAAGGCGCCATCTTCGAGAATCTGATGGCAGACACTCTTCACAAGAAGCAGCAAAGCCTGTACTACTTCCTGAAGGACTCTGGCCTTGAGCTGGACTTCCTCGTCCGGATGAAAGGCGAATGTGTGCCACTTGAAGTGAAAGCCAAAACGGCCCAGGCCAAGAGCGTCCAGACTGTCTTGAAGCATGCGGACAAATACCATGTGAAACACATCATCAAATTCGGCGACTACAATGTCGGCCGGGAAGGACAGCTGCTCACACTCCCCAACTACATGCAGTTCCTCCTGGACCTGGAGCCAGAAGAAATCATTCTCAAACCAACCGACGTGGACGCCGTCAACGCCATAGCAAAGAAGATCCTTGGCTAATTTGAGAACCCGCTTCGTGCCTTGAGACTATGATGGAACGGAATGAAAGATGTAAGTGTTTACTTTGTAAGCGTGCATTCTTACGATATTGACCCCTCGAAGAGGGCAGGGCTTTCAAAGAGCAGTCTCTGTTTGCTTGCAAACAGGCAGCAGCATAATTGCAAAGATATTACTTTTTCTTTCTCATCGACTCTCCTTGGTTATGAGTAGCTTTCCATAAGACAGGGACTTCGTATCGTATGGAAAACCGTTCAGGCTTCCTGACTATGGAAAAGGAGGGACGGTTATGATGAAGAAATCCTGCAGGAACGCATTGAAAGAGGCGCTGGATATCTATGAGTCCGCCGCTCTATAATATCGGTTGGCAGCCGATGAGATGATGGAGAATATTGACCAGTTCTGGGAAGATGATGACGGGGAGAGGATGCGCAAGGCTAGTAATGCGTACGATGATGTAACCGGAATCGAGAAATGCAGCAAAAGTGGTAACCAGAGTGCAACATAAATAGTAACAGTAGTACAGCGAAATCGGTAACAAGAGTGCAGCAAAAACGGTAACAGGAATGCAACGTTTTTGAATATTAATCCGACCTTTGAGTCATAACTTTTAGCAAAGGTGTTATGACAACAAAGGCCTACAAAGCACTCAGTCGACTGATCATGTACGACAAAATCAAAAGGTTCTACGAAGAGGACCACCAATCAATCCGCTGGATAGCCAGGGAGTTGAATCTAAACTTCAGGACTGTAAAGAAGTACCTGGAAATGGACCAGCGGGAGTTCGAGCAGTTCTCGGACACGGTTATCAACAGAGGTCATATCCTTGACCCATACAGAGACTTTATCATCGGGCGCATAAGCCAGTACCAGGAAACTCCTGTCGCCCAGATGCATGACTGGCTTAAGGAGAACCACAGTGACTTCCCCAAGGTATCCCCGAAGACGGTCTACAACTATGTGATGAAGATCCGTCAGGAATACGGGCTTCCTAAAATCAGTGAAAGCGAACGTCAATACTCTGCACTCCCGGAAACAGCCCCAGGAGAGTATGCACAGGTTGACTTTGGTCAGACCAAACTTCGCAAGAGCGATGGCACGCGTGTAAAGGTGTACTTCATTGCAATCCTGCTAAGCCATAGCCGTTACAAGTTCATATGGTTCCAGGACAAGCCGTTCACCAGTGAAACTGCGGTGATCGGTCATGAGAAAGCCTTCGATTTCTTCCACGGAATCCCTAAGAAACTTGTATACGATCAGGATGCAGTGTTCCTTTGGGATGAAAACGCTGGTGACTATCGCATGACTCAGGTCTTTGACAGTTATGTTAAAAGCCGCCCGTTCAAGGCCATCTTCTGCCGCCCCGCAGACCCGGAAAGCAAGGGCAAGGTAGAGAACTGTGTCAAATATGTGAAGCGGAACTTCCTCTTGAACAGGCAGTACTCAACACTCGACAACCTTAATCAGGAAGCACTCGCCTGGCTTGACAGAACAGGCAATGGTATGGTTCACAATACAACTTGCAAGGTACCATATGAAGTGTGGTGCGCAGAGTGCAGGGAACTGCTGACGTTCATCCCGGCTCTGGCGCCCGAAGCAAAGGCTGGCCACAAGGTCCTCAAGACCAACAGCATAAAATACAAAGGCAATACTTACTCCTTGCCAATAGGCACCTATCGCGGGGAGGATACTAGAGTATACCTCTCCGAAGAAGGTGGCAGTCTTCTTGTGAAAGATGTGGACGACAATCTCATCGCCAAGCATACCATCCCTGCTGGCAAGGGACAGACCGTGATAAACAACAATCACGCGAGGGATACATCCGTCAGCGTCAATGATAAGTGTGACTATGTCAAAAGTCTGTTCACAGACCAGAATGCAATAGGTCTCTTCCTTGTTCATATCCGTGAGCGCTATCCACGTTATATGAGAGATCAGCTTGCGGTAATCATGACATGCGTAAGCAAGTATGGTCAGAAGCGCGCAGACGAAGTCCTGACGGTATGCGTACAGAACAAGTTGTATAGTGCAACGGACTTCAAAGAGATCATCTCTTCCCATCCAGTGCCGAAACCGGATGATGAAGTCCATATAAAGCCTCTTGGTGATGCGTCATCGCGTCTCATGGTAAATGTTGAACCAAACAGGTCTTCTATCGATGTGTACGAGGACCTCTTCAAGAGGAACTGACATGGAAGAGCAAAATGACAAGATAGTGTGCATAAAAAGTTATGCTAAACGTCTCAAACTCTCATGGCTATGTGCAAATGCGGCGGAGATGTTATTGGAAGCAGGCTCCAACGCTCCCAGTTATGATGACTTCATATGCAATCTTCTGGTCCACGAAGTGCAAGGCCGTGAGGAAAGGCAACGCCTAAAACGCCTTAAAGAGGCGCGCCTACCGATGTCTCATGACCTTAACCAATATGACCATAGCATGTCTAACGTAAGCCTCCGACGAAGCACGTGTGACACCCATTAACAGCGAAGTGGCAGCAACTTTTGAGAGTTTGCTGCCACTTTCGCCAAGTGACGCATCATTGACCGTCACTCGCAGTCATTGACTGTTACTTTGCTGTCACTGGCTGCCAGTTCTCCGGAAGTAGCGCAGTGATGTCCTTCTCTGTGGGAAGCCGCCTGAGCGTGTCTTCAAGCCAGGGTCTGATCTCGACATCGTGAGCCTTGCAGCAGGCGAAGAGAGAGTATACGATGGCTGCACGCACTGCGGCATCGTGGTTGCCGCAGAAGAGATAGTTCTTCCTGCCCAGAGCCAGAGGCCTGATGGCGTTCTCCACGCCGTTGTTGTCGATGTTGTACCTACCGTCAAGGACATAGCGGCTCAGCCTCGGAAGAAGGGTGTAGGTATATACAATGGCCTTGCCCATCCTGGACTTTGGCGTGAAGCGGTTGGCGACAGCGTTCATCCACTTCTCGAAGTCCTGTATTATAG
>CDYK01037067.1_pt1 | contig 144470 bp, 122 predicted proteins | sample 554841 | NCBI WGS metagenome assembly CDYK01 (sample SAMEA3182102, study PRJEB8094) | gut metagenome | biome: human; feature: gut; material: Stool; isolation source: human stools | place: Canada | collected 2013-02-18
GACCCTAACCTTGGCAAGGTTATGCTCTACCAACTGAGCTATTTTCGCGTTTGCGGTTGCAAATATACGGCGATTGTTTGATTTGTACAAATAGTTAGAGGCTTTTTTCTTCAAAAAAATTCAAATCATTTGTAAATGAACGATTTACCGACGACCTATCATCGAGAAAAATTCTTCCCGTCTCGCCCAATCTTCAAAGACCCCCGTATAAGAACTGGTCGTCGTTACCGCACCCTGCTTCTCCACACCCCGCATTTGCATACACAAATGGCGGGATTCGATTACAACAATAACGCCCTGCGCATCGAGCGATGCCTGCAAGCTCTCGCATATCTCGGCCGTAAGCCGCTCCTGCAACTGCAACCGACGTGCAAAGGCATCGACCAGACGAGCCAATTTACTGAGGCCGGTTACACGGCCATTCGGTATATACCCGATATGGGCTTTCCCGAAAAATGGCAATATATGATGCTCGCAAAACGAATAAAACTCAATATCCTTCACAACGACCATTTGTCCCCGCGAACCGTATTCTTCTTCAAACAAAGCCGACTTGATAATCGTGTCGGGCGATTTCCTGTAACCCGATGTAAGCGCCAACATGGCCTTAGCTGCCCTCATCGGGGTTTTCAGCAAGCCCTCGCGGTCGGGATTTTCTCCCAGAATTTCGAGTATGGCTTTATAATGTCCGGCCAACAGCTCTACCCGTTGGTCGTCCGAAAGATTCTGTATACTGTCAGACATGACCTTATTCTTTATACAACGGCAATACGATCTCGTCCTTAACGATACGCATCTCGACCGAATATTTTGGAAATTTTTTCTTCAAGACCTGCATCTGCGCATTGGCCTCTTCGTAAGTGCGGTAGTCGCCCACACGCAGACGCCAAAACGGAGAAAGATAAGTTACATAAATCGGTATCTCGGGCATATCCCCGGCAACAACGTCCGAACGTAATTCGGCTTCTTCCCGGGAATTGCGTTTATTATCGGAGAAAAGCTGTATCCGATATCCTTGCGTAGCGATATTTCCCTCTTTATCGACTTTCTGTGTACCGCTGTTACGGGAAAGACGCACATCAAGTACCGAATCTTGATGCAGTACCACCCGAGCGCCGTTCATCGAACGGTTCAACGACTGCACAATCGTCGTATCTGCACTATAAGACTGGGCAGCCGCCGGGAGGGCACAACTCAAAACGAGAGAAAAAAGAAGAAGCATTTTTTTCAACATAAGGGTAACGGTGATAAAAGAGGGAAATCGGACGATTTTGTAACCGTCCGATTCTCTCCGGTTTTTATATGGCTTAAAATGCTTCGATAATGCCCATGAACGAATCTACTTCGAGTGCGGCACCACCTATCAAACCACCGTCTACATCGGGGTTTGCAAACAGTTCTTTGGCATTGGAGGGCTTGCAGCTTCCGCCATAGAGTATGGAGCAATTTTCGGCTACTTCTTTGCCGTATTTATCGGCAAGGGTTTTACGGATAAACGCGTGCATTTCCTGAGCTTGGGCAGCCGTAGCGGTCTTGCCGGTACCGATAGCCCATACGGGTTCGTAAGCAAGAATGATTTTTCCGAAATCTTCGGCCGATAAATTGAACAGAGATTCTTCGATTTGTGCTTTTACGACATCGAAATGTTTACCGGCTTCGCGTTCTTCGAGAACTTCGCCGATACAGAATATCGGGGTGAGATTATTAGCCAAAGCCAAGAGAACTTTTTCTTTGAGTATCTCGGGTGTTTCATGGTAATAAGCACGACGCTCGGAGTGGCCCAAAATCACATATTCCGCACCGGTAGAGGCAACCATAGCGGCCGAAACCTCTCCGGTATAGGCACCCGAAGCCTTGTCGGCACAGTTTTCCGCAGCAACACCGATTTTTTTCGTATCGATAGCCTGAGCCACCGACGCAAGATGTATGAACGGCGTACCGATAATCACATCGCAATTTACTTTTTTACCAGCCAAAGCGGCTTCAATACCTTTTGCCAATGTCAAACCTTCTTGCAGGGTCTTATTCATTTTCCAGTTCCCTGCCACAATGTTTTTTCTCATAATGATTCTAAGTTATTATAATTGGTTCTCTTCTTTATTTTTACGGTTTTTCTCCATGACGGCTTCTCTTATTTTCCGCAACCGGGCGACACGGCGCACCCTCGCCTGCACGACATAGGCTTCGACAGTCTTCGAGGTAAGCAGCAACAGCAACATCGGCACGAAAAATACCACCAATACCGTCAATAGCGGACGCCGAAATGTGTATGGCCTGAGCTGGCCGAAAGGCAATTCGTCGAGCGGGGCATTCAACTCGGCTTCTTCGGGCAAATGCACCGGACGCACTTTTTGCACGATAACGCCATCATGCAACAGAACAATGCCGGGATTTCCCCGTACAATCGTCTGTATGGTCGATGCGTCCATCGAATAAAAGGGGTAATCGGCTCCTGTGTTGTCCTGCCATTCGGCGATCTCCTCGGGCGAGGAAGCCGTAAGGCAATAGAGGTTATACCCGTACTCCTGCGTATAATCGTAAAGCTCGTCGATTTTATCGATGACACTGCTTTCGGCCGCACTGAGAGAGGGGGATAAAATCAAGAACGTATAATTCGGATCGGAAAGTATCGCCTCGGTAATATCATCTTCGCCGTCATAAACTACAAAATTCTGAATACTGTGTACCGACGGCGCGGGAGCATCTATGCGCTCGACAAAATGCCAAGCCGTATCCGACGGAAGTTCGTCTACGGTAAACTCGGCGCGAACATCGCCATTCCGGTACACATATCGCGGCTCGTCGAACGTTTCGAGCGAAATGGCCTCTTCTATATTCGTACCCAACTTATACGGACGGAAATCGAATACCGGCTGGAAATAATAAGCATACAATGACATTCCTACGGCAAAAAGCACGACAAAATATACCGTCAACGACTGAATTTCTTTATGATACACTCCCCTGAGACGATGATTGCAGCGAAGAAGGAAAACCGTCAACAACAGTAAAACGACATTTTTGGAGAACGACTGCCAATGGGTAAGATACACGGCTTCGCCGAAACAACCGCAATCGCTGATCGGATCGGCAAGCGCCAAATACAATGTAAGCGGCGTCATGACAAGCATCGTGAGAAATAGCAAGATCGACGTTACCCGTCGGTAAGAGCCGAAAAGCGTATTCACGCCCAACACCAATTCATACACGCCTATGCACATAGCCAGAAAAAGAGATATGGGCATTATGTAATCGAGCTCGAACGCCGACAAATACTCTCGTATCTTCAACGACGTACCCATAGGATCGACCGACTTGACAAATCCCGAAAAGACAAATGTCGCACCGACAACCAACCGTGCCAATACGACAAACGTCGGCTGTATGTTCCGCAGCCATAGAGTACGTGCCGATCTATTCACCATATTCGATCTTTATCAATCCGAAAAGAGAATAATTGATCATATCCATATAATTGGCATCTACGCCTTCCGAAACTTGAGTAACGCCCTCATGATTCTCGATTTGTTTGGTCCGGCATATTTTCATGAGAATCAAATCGGTATATGACGAGGTACGCATACCTCGCCACGCTTCGTCATAATCGTGATTCTTGGCATACATGAGATTTTTGGTTACCGTCATATATTTGTCGTACAGTTCGAGGGCTTTTTCATTGGTTATATCTACACGGTCGGCATATCCCAGTTCGAGCTGGATAAGAGCTATGATACCGTAGTTGACAATGCCGATGATTTCGGATCGTATTCCCTCGTCGATCATCGACGAGCCTTTTTCCTCGATACTCCGTATGCGTTTAGCTTTGATATATATCTGGTCGGTCAGCGACGAAGGACGCATGATACGCCACGACGCACCGTAATCTTCGAGTTTGCGGGAAAAGAGATCCCGGCAGATAGAAATAACTTTCTCAAATTGTGCGACAGTATCGGACATAAGCGTTGCTTTTTTCTCCCGCAAAGGTAAATATAATAAGTGAAACAGTGAAATTTAAGAGGGCTTTGATTTTTCACATGTTCCACACTTCTCGATTTCGTTGCGGTAAAGAGCGATATAGCGGCCGGCCACAACATCGGGAGCGTAAGCCGAAAGCACTTTTTCCCGGGCTTCGTGCGAAAAGGCCCTGTGGTCTACGTCATATAACAAGGTATAAATACCGTGCGCAAAGTCTTGCGCCGACTTATATCGTGCCACATAACCATCGACGTCATGGTCGATCATTTCGGGTATCCCACCCGTATCGAATCCCACGCAAGGAGTACCGCAAGCCATCGCCTCCATGATCGTATTGGGCAGATTATCTTCGAGCGAGGGTATGACAAAGACGTCGACCGCATTATATATATCCACCATGCGGGTTTCGTCTTCGACATATCCGATAGAGTAAACGGCAAGCGGCAAACGGTCTTCGAGTTCTTGCGAACATTTACCCATTACCACAACAGCCAATTTTTCTTTTATATCGGGATATTTTTCGAGAAGAATCCGGCAGGCTTCCACCAGATAATCGAAGCCTTTCCGTTCATCGGATATTTTCACAGAGCCGAAAAGCAGCAGTTTTTTATCCAGCGGGAAACCGCATCTCCGGCGGGCTTCATCTTTATCGCCCGGCTTGAAAAACGCCACATCGATGGGATTGGGAATGCTGGTTACATGCTGCCCGACACAAAGGGCGCTGCGGCAGGCCTCTGTTCCCAACCAGCGGCTGCACGAGACGAACGTTATATGCCGGCCGCGATAAAGTTTTTCTTTCCGTCGAAAAATTTTTCGGGACAAATCGCGACTGCTCCCTCCACCCCAAAGGTAAGGACAGTCGTGGCAAACGTCGTGAAAATGTATGCAACGGGACGGATAATGGCAAATCCCAGTACACGGCCACAAATCATGCAACGTCCAGACAACCGGCTTTCCCGAATCGAGAACCCTCCGAATATCCCGAAGCGAAAGCATTCCTTGATTTATCCAATGTAAATGTATCACATCGGCCTGCTTAAACTCGGGCGTACTTGTAATATCTACTCCCGCATTGGCTATATCGACCGCAAAAAGGTGATGTTTCCTAAAACGGTTTGCCGCCCACACGACTATGCGTTCCCATAAAAAACGCCACTGCATGAGAAAACGGTTTCCTACGGCTACGACATCGGAGTTACCGGAGCTCTTATCCCGAACCAACATCTTTACCTCAACACCGTTTTTTTGAAGTGCAACCATCAACCGGCCGGCGGCAACAGCCGCCCCTCCGGTGCGTTCCGATGTATTGACAAGCAGTACCCTCATTCCTCCTATAATTTTATACGGCAAAAATACCTTTTTTCCCTATGAAAAAGTTCCAAAATCATATTTTATTTGTAATTTTGCACCATTTTATTGGACGGCGCTATGTGCGAAGACTCACTCGCACAGGTAAAGTATTCCGCCACGCACACAAAATACAAAGACATCAGCATTCAAAAATGAAGAAAGTCATTTTTTTAGGATTAGGATATATCGGTTTACCCACAGCTGCCATAGCCGCCCATCACGGATATGATGTGGTAGGTGTCGATGTGAATCCATCGGTGGTCGAAACGATCAATCGGGGAGAAATACATATCGTAGAACCCGAGTTGGACAAAGTTGTCAAGGAATCGGTACAAAACGGTCATTTACGTGCTGTATCCAAACCCGAGGCAGCCGACGCATTCTTCATTGTCGTTCCCACCCCTTTCAAGCAAAACCACCGTGCCGATACCACATACGTCGAATCGGCGACACGCTCGGTTATCCCGTTTCTGAAAGAGGGAGACCTCTTCGTCATAGAATCGACCTCTCCCGTCTTCACGACCGAACGTATGGCCGAACTGATATATCGCCAGCGCCCCGAGCTGCGAGACAAAATATTCATAGCTTACTGTCCCGAGAGGGTATTGCCGGGAAACACCCTCTACGAGCTGGTACACAACGACCGGGTCATAGGCGGTATCAATCCCGAATCGACAGAAAAAGCCATAGAGTTTTATTCGGCATTTGTACAGGGTAAACTCCATCGTACCAATGCCCGGACGGCCGAAATGTGCAAACTCACCGAAAATTCGTCCCGCGATTCTCAAATAGCTTTTGCCAACGAGTTATCGATGATCTGCGACAAAGCAAAAATCGACGTGTGGGAATTGATAGATCTTGCCAACAAGCACCCGAGAGTCAACATACTGCAACCGGGCTGCGGTGTAGGCGGTCATTGCATCGCCGTAGACCCGTGGTTTATCGTATCGGACTATCCAGAACAGGCGCAACTCATCAAACGTGCCCGTGAAACCAATGATTATAAAGCCGACTGGTGCGCCAATAAAGTATTGGAAACGTGCCGTAATTTCGTAGAAAAGAACGGACGCGAACCGATTGTTGCCTGCATGGGTCTTGCATTCAAACCGAACATCGACGACCTTCGCGAATCGCCGGCCAAATACATTGCCTCCCGGATCATCTCCGAAGCCCGTGCCGATGTACTGATTGTGGAGCCCAATATATCGACACACACCAGTTTCAACCTGACCGACAGCAAAGAGGCTTATGCAAAAGCCGATATCATTGTATGGCTCGTGCGCCATACACCATTCTTAGAATTACCCAAAGACAACAAAAAAATAGAATTAGATTTTTGCGGCGTACGTAAATAACAGAACATTTACCCGCAAAGAGGACAAATATGTCATGAAAAAAGTATTGCTTGTATTCGGAACCCGCCCCGAAGCCATAAAAATGGCTCCATTGGTAAAAGCCTTTCAAAAAGACTCGGAACATTTCGAGACAAGAGTGTGCGTTACCGCACAACACCGCCAAATGCTGGATCAGGTATTGGAGGTATTCGACATCGTACCCGAATACGACTTAAACATCATGGCACCCAATCAGGACTTGTACGACATCACTTCCCGAGTTCTGCTGGGGTTACGCGACGTACTCAAAGACTTCCGTCCCGATATCGTGTTGGTACACGGCGATACGACAACTTCTACGGCAGCTGCCATTGCCGCTTTTTACCAACAGATTCCCGTAGGACACGTCGAAGCTGGCTTGCGTACCTACAATATGCTCTCGCCCTGGCCCGAGGAAATGAATCGCCAAGTTACCGACCGAATCTGCACGTATTACTTCGCTCCGACCGAGAAATCGCGTCAGAACTTGTTGAAAGAAAATATATCCGACGAAAAAATTTTCGTTACCGGGAACACCGTCATCGACGCTTTATTGATGGCAACAAGCATTTTCGACAAAAAGCCCCATATAAAAGAGGCCACAGAAAAAGAGCTTCAAGCAAAAGGTTACACAATCGGCAAACGTCCTTATATCTTGGTTACGGGACATCGTCGTGAAAATTTCGGAGAGGGCTTCTTGCACATTTGCAAAGCTATTCGGCAAATAGCCTCGGAACACCCCGATATGGACATCGTCTACCCGGTACATTTGAATCCGAATGTACAAAAACCTGTTTACGAATTACTCTCGAACACACCCAACATATATCTTATCTCACCTCTCGACTACCTGCCTTTTGTCTATGCCATGCAGCACTCAACCTTATTGTTGACCGACAGCGGCGGTGTACAAGAAGAAGCGCCCTCACTGGGGAAACCGGTTTTGGTCATGCGAGACACAACCGAACGCCCTGAGGCAGTAGAGGCAGGAACCGTAAAATTGGTGGGTACGAATACTTCGGCCATTGTGGACAACGTTACCCTCTTGCTGCAAAATGAGGACGTTTACCGGCAAATGTCAGAAAGTTACAATCCTTACGGAGACGGACACGCTTGCGAAAGGATATTGAATGCGTTGAGATAAGAATACCAACCTCCTTATTACAGACATCTTTCACTCTGCTGAGGTATCGGGAATATCTTGTTTCAAATCGGGGTGAAGGTAAACGGCATGTATTTTACGTTTGCTCTCGGGGGGAATTGTCATATAGTCCCGATACAAATCCCGAAGATAAGCATCTGGATCGGCCGGTGCATTGAAATTTCTTCCTTCAAACATAATTTCGGAAAGCGGGAAAACAGAATCTTTCCGATGTCTTGTCCCATACCAGTTTTGAATTACGATATTGGAAATATACGTTCTTTTCGGGAAAAAAGGCTTTAAAATACCCCATAGCCCTCTATAAAGGAGATATTTACCCCCGAAATAAAAAAATTCCGCAAAAGAACGAAGCGAATAGTAATGTGCCCTGTGTAAGATAAGGTGCGCAATAGAAACGCCATGCCCCAGCCGCTTCACCCACGACTTAGGCATCGACGGGCACGATACAAAAGGGAAAATATCGATAAAAAGACCTTTTTCATAATCGGACTTGAAAAAATCGGCATCTTCGATATAAAGAGAATTTCTATCGCGTATTTTCACAACAGAACTTTTGTGAGCGGGATCACTACGGCGTGTCTGTAAAAAAAGAGTTTCGGGCAATTCTGCCGGAGCAATTTTTTCAAAACGTTCCAAATCGGACTTCGTCATACCTATATCAATATCGTCGTCCCAGGGAATAAACCCGCCATGACGCACAGCACCCAGCAGACTACCGCCATCGAGCCAATAACCGATACCGTGTTTCTTACAAATGCGATCGACCTCTTCGAGTATCGAAAGCTGTTTCAACTGGCAAGCACGCAAATGATCGGCCACATAAGCCGAAAGATTGGGATTACTCATATTCGTTCTTTTTCACATCTATAACTTGCCCCGTAAAATCAGAGAGCAAAGATTGCACGGTAACTTCGGCGACTTTTTCGGAGGGCAGCAACGTATCGTCGGGTTCGACACCGAAATTGTGTATCCGCATAGGCGTCTTTGTACGTTCGGGATTAATGCAATTCACGCTTATACCAAACGGTTCCCATTCCTGCGCAATCGCTTGCACGAAGTTCACGATAGCGGCTTTGGTCGACGAATAAATACTATAAAAGGCCCTGCCCCGTGTATATGAGCTGGAAGTAAAAAACAGCAATTTGCCTTTGCTCTCTTTCAGGTAAGGATAAGAGGCCACAGCCACATTTACCGTTCCCATATAATTGGTATTCACTGCCTCGCATATCGTGCGATAATCGCAACTCACAAGAGGTTGCTTATTCAGCAATCCCGCAGTATTGATGACATAATCGATACGACCCGTCTCGGCAAAAACATCTTCGAGTACTCGGGTTACCGTATCTTTGTCGCCGACATCGACACCGCCCTGTGTCCGGGAAAAACTATAAACGAGAACCTTATGTGCCTGCAACACTTTTACCACGTCGGCTCCGATTCCATAACTGCCACCGAAAACGACGGTAACTTTCCCATCCAACGATTTGCTGTCAATAGGACCATGTCCGAGTTCGCTTTTACGTAACTGAAAAAACTTGTCGAGCAAATAGGTGTCTTCTTTGTACGTCAACTTCATATTGCTCTCCTCCCCCATTACCACATACACGGGTACATCAGGTAGATATTTCACGACAACTCCGCAATCGTCGGTAACCTTGAATGCCGGGTCTTTCAATGCTATATCATAAGCCTTCCGTATCGTTTCGAGTCGGAAGGCCTGCGGTGTCTGTCCGCGCCTCAGCCGGCTGCGGTCGGGAATCGATTCGATAAAATCCCCATCGGTCTGTATAATGGTATCGGTCGCGGGCATTGCCACATCGATGGCTTCATAATCGGCAAGAGCATCGATGACATCGTTGAGAATACGCTGGCTTACAAGCGGTCGCACGGCATCATGAAAAATAAGATTTACTTCGCAGCCCTCATATGCCCGAATGGCCGAAAGGCTCGAATGATAGCGCTCCTCTCCTCCTTTGAGTATTTTAAGCACTTTTTTCCAACCGTTTTTTATGATTATCGATTCAAAATCGGCGACATAGAAAGGATTCGATACAATGGCAATTTCATCGATGCGGGGATTGTGCTCGAAAACGTCGACCGTATGTTCGACCACCATCTTGCCAGCAACCTTAAAAAACTGTTTGGGTGTGGACAATCCCAAACGGCTACCGATGCCTCCGGCCAATATCACAGCTATATTTTTTCTCATGGTACAGAGATTATATGTGTACAAAAATAACAATTTAATATCTTCTTTCCACAAATGCACTTCCGAGTTTCTCCCCGACAGACCATATCTTTTTCCCGATTTCCCATACGCCGATACCCTCCGCTCAATCGTACCGGGAGGTACTGAGAAATCTGAAATAATCGCTGCACGAAATCGGGAAATAAAATCCCCTCAAATAATCTATTAAAGTTTTTTTGCAACGGGGGGGGGGTGTATAACAAATATTCACAATTTCGCATACAAAAGAGTTGCAGACGAAAAAAATCGAGTCGAGAGAGACTTGCCTGCAAACGCAGCATATACAAGGCTTTCTGCAATACCGGTTCTTCCGAATCGATATGCGAAAGAAACTCTTCGGCAGTCGAAAGGCGCAAACGTATCGTATCTTTCAATTCCTTGTGTAAACGCCACGTCCTCCGCAACCAACGGAAGACATTCCCGGCACTCTTGCGACTGCTTGTCGGGACGATATAAGTATAGGCCAAGGCATGGCGGCGATGCCTCGAAAGCACTTCGCCGAGAAACACGATACTGTCGAACGCAGCAGCCGTCAAAGCCAAAATGAGATCGTAACAACGATATACGGCAATGGGTGCAGGATCGGGCATGAGCGAAAGCAACCGACGGGAAAAGACGGTCGAGTGCCCCGGGAAAATACCCACGTAAATCATACGCAACAGACTGCAATTCGGCACCCGGGAATCAAATGCGTAATCTTTGCCGTCGCCGTAAAAAGGTTGCGAAAAACTGGCACACATAAGCTTATCGCCGATAGCCTGCATCTGACGTTCTATCTTGTAGGGTTCCCAAATATCGTCTTGGTCGGCAATAGCGATGTAGTCGCCCGAAGCCTTCCCCAACGCATCGAAAAAATTACCGTTCACCCCTTTCCGAGTCTTATTACGTATGGGACGAATATGCGGATAACGGCTCGCATACTCGCTCACGACCTCGAACGTACCGTCGGTCGAACAATCGTCCTGTATGATAATTTCCTCGACAGGATAGGTCTGCGCCATAATCGAATCGAGCTGTTCACGTATAAACGACTCGCCGTTATAGGTGCACATGACAATGGAGACCGTGTTTCTTTTCATATCCATACGATTACCGATCATGACGGACAGAGCGCCGTCTCAAAAATTCGATGCTCTCGCGCAACACTTTGGCCCGGCACACCCACATCATCGCCACATATATAACGGCCGCCGTTACCACTTTTGCAGCCAACAACAAGTAAATATCCGAAATTCCGCGCGTTATATAATAGGTCGCTGCCATCGTTGCCAATGCGATGAGGGCAAAAGGGAGCACGTCTCTCAGCAAATCGAGAAAACGTAAATCGAGCTGCTGGCGGACAAACAGATACCATACCCCCAGCCAAGCCATATTCACCGCCACGAAAGCCACGATCATATTTTCGATTCCATAGGGGGACATCGATACCAATACAACGATTTGCAACAGACACAATATAATGGTATTCCACATGTATATGTGGGATTTCCCGCTGCTGATGACAAGATTGGAAAACAGTCCCTGCACCGGGACGAATGCTCCCCACACGCACAATATCTGCATCATAGGTACGCTGGCGAGCCATTTCCCGGTAACGCATACAACAATCAGTTCCCGGGCAATGAAAGCAAGCCCCAGCATCAGCGGGAAAGAGACGAACGCCGTAAAACGCAACATTTTACGGAAAACGGCCAATTGCCGTGCTCTATCACCGGCCACCTGAGAAAGAACCGGCTGGGCCACCCCTACAATCATTCCGTTGACCGTATTATACCCCATCATGTTCCACTTGGCCGCCTGCGTATAATAGCCGACTTGGGCAGCAGAAAAAAGCCGTCCCAAAAGAACCGAAAAAATATTGTTGTTGATGTGTACGAAAATATTGGTCGCCAACACCCGGCTGCTGAAACCGAACATCTCCCTCAACGGCCGGAAATCGACATGAAAAGACGGACGCCACGGCGTAAGCAGCCAATAACACATCGAAGAGACCAAAACATAAGTTACACTCTGCAAAGCGATTCCCCAGTAAGCCAATCCGTTATAAGCGGCTGTTACGCCAACCGTCCCCGAAACCGCCAATGCCGACAACTGCGCTATCGTCCGCTTCTTTACCATGAGATTTCTGAACAGGTATGCGCTATGGGCCGTTGCCGTACTCGACAAGACAAAGCAAAGGAAAATAAATCGCGAAAGAGGAATGAGTCTCGGTTCGTCGTAAAAGCGGGCTATAAGGGGGGCACAGAAAAAAAGCAGGACATATACCGAGACCGAAACCAATATGCTGAACCAAAAAACGGCATTATAGTCATTCGACGTTACATTCCGGCGATTGGTAATCGCCGAGATAAAACCACTCTCCTGCAACGAGCCGGCTATCAAAGTAAAAATCGTGAGCATACCCACCAGTCCATAATCGGAGGGAGAGAGCAAACGGGCTAAAAAAATACCGAAAAAGAGATTCAACAACTGCTGCATGCCGTTGCTGAACCCGCCCCAAAACAGCCCTTTTGCCGTTTTCTCTTTCAATGACGATTCTTCCATACTTCCACGTCTCCGAAAAAACTGTCGGCAGAAACTTTTCCAACCTATTTCCCGCCAAAGTTTTTACTATACAGACGTTCAAAGATAAGGCTATTTTGTCTATAATACAAAATGGGACGATGAGATTTTCGACGGAACGACATCTCTTCCAAGCGGATTGTCGACAACACTAACTCCGAATTTCTTTCTGAAAAGCAAGTCGTTCGGTACCGTTTGCCACACGGATAATACCGCAAAACGAAAAACCGTATTTTTGTAAAAACCGTTGCAATATTTTATTGTCGGCATGCGTATCGACTCTGATGTTTTCCTGCCGGGCAAGACACCAGCGGAAACAGGTATCGGCCACACCCCGGCAAGTGCCGTCGGAAGCCAATCGGTGTATCGTCGCATAGGGGCGGTCGTTGAGCCAACTACCGTTACGAATTTCTTTATAATTGGGATCTTCGCCCACGATAAAAGCAAATGTCCCCACAACATGCCCTGTGTCATCTACCACACAATAGCAATCGCCGTTCTTTATATCGGCCATTATCCGGTCGGGCGCAGGATAACCGTCGATCCACTGCGCCGGATTACCGGACTCTTTCATAAACAAACGAGCCTTGTCAAAAATGCGCTCCAACGTGCCCAAGTCCTTTTCTACCGCTTTCCTTACTTTCATTCGTTACTCCGGATAATTTTCTGCAAATGTAAATAATCCAGCGTAAAATGCAGAGACTATCTACCGATCGAATATAACAAAATTTTCTATTCCCATTTTTTTACATTAGATTTGCAAATCATCAATAACAAAATCTTCTTAATTCTATGAAACACACATTTTCGAGCAAAAAAATTTTTTTTGCCGTTCTATGTATTTTCTGTTCTTCGGCTGTTTTTTCCCAACAGCCGATTCCTGAAAAGCCCCGTATTCTCATCAGTACCGACATCGGAGGAACCGACCCCGACGACAACCAGTCGATAGCTCACTTCCTGATGTATAGCGACCTGTTCGATACAGAGGGTCTCGTATCTTCTCCCTCTTACGGTTCCGGCAGCAAAGCCGAACTGTTGAGAATGATCGATCTCTACGAAAAAGACTTTCCCCAACTGAAAAAGCACAATAAAAATCTCGCTACCCCCAAGTACCTTCGTTCCATCTGCAAACAAGGACGCCGGGGTGCCGCCCCCTACTGCGGATATATGACACCGACCGAGGGCTCGGAGTGGATCGTCAAATGCGCCCGGAAAAAGAGCGCCCGGCCATTATGGGTACTCGTATGGGGCGGTCTCGATGATATAGCCCAAGCCCTGCACGATGCGCCCGACATTCAAGACAAAATACGAATTTACTGGATAGGCGGCCCCAATAAAAAATGGAGCACAAACAGCTACGCCTATATCGTAGAGAATTTCCCCAACTTATGGTTTATCGAAAACAACGCCGCTTACCGGGGCTTCATCGGGAACAAAAAAATCGCCGACCGCTATAACGGCAATTACTACGACATCTACATCAAAGGTGCCGGACACTTGGGAGCCGACTACATCAACTACTACAAAGGGCAATCGAAACTGGGCGATACGCCCTCGCTCCTCTATATGATGGACGGCGACCCGAACGACCCCTATAAAGAATCATGGGGCGGCAGCTTCGAACGCTTGCCTTACAGTTCCCGTGTCGTAATCGACCGGCCGTCTACAGCACAAGACACGGTTCCGGTCTACTCGATCATCGAATTCCGCATAAAAGGTCCGGTTACAGACATTCCGGCCGACTCGACCTGCTTCACCCTCACCATCGGAAAACAAAATTGGGGTGGATACCATTTGGGCAACGGTGTGTATGCCGTAAGACACACGACCTACTATTTGGGAACATTGCCCTACACCATCGTTTCGGATATTCCGGGTTTCCCCGAACAGAAAGGTGAAATCACCATCGAAAATGTGTGGCCGGGGGAAAAACGGGCAACCGACTATCCCGTCGGCAAGAATTGGTTTACCGATCGCGGAGACAAAAATCTCATAGAGAATGATTGTTTGGGAAGCAAAACCGTATCGAAATGGAGAAACGATGCCATGGAAGACTGGGGTAAACGCTGGTCATGGCTGAAAAAATAAAACCTTTATAAAACTCAATATCCCGACATGAAAAAATTACTGTTCGCAGCATTGGCCTTATCGTGTATTCTCCTGCCTGCCGAGGCCAAAAAGAAAGTGCGCGTACATACCATCGGAGATTCTACGATGGCCGATTACGCCGAAAATACCACCCGCACCCGAGGCTGGGGAGAAATGTTCCAAGAGTTCTTCTCCGACGATGTGGAAGTCATGAACTACGCCCGGGGCGGACGCAGTACCCGCTCATTTATCAACGAAGGCCTCTGGGACAAGGTCAAAGCCAATATCCGGAAAGGCGACTATGTACTCATACAATTTGCCCACAATGATGAGAAAGGTGGAGGCACGTACAGCGACGACGGACGGGGTACCGACCCGTGGGGGCACTACAAAGCCAACTTGGAAAGATATGTGAACGAAACCCGGGAATCGGGCGGAAATCCGATTCTCGTTACCCCTATCGTGCGCCGCTATTTTATGAAAGACGGGACGATCAGCGCCAAAGGTTGCCACAACCTGAGCGCATCGCCGGCCGACTCGACGCTCGACTATGTATTCGTCATGAAACAGGTAGCCCGCGATATGGACGTACCTCTTATCGACCACACCGCCCTGACGAAAGCTTTCGTCGAAAAACTGGGCGAGAAAAAGACGGTCGCCCTCATCTATGTGCCCACAGACGGTACCCATACCCAAGCGACCGGTGCAGCCCTCTATGCACAAATGGTAGCCAAAGAATTGCAGGACATGGGAATACTCAAACGTTCGGTACACCCGGGAACCCCGATCGTACTGAATCCCGAGTCCGTCAATTTCAACACGTTATATGTAGGCGATGAAGCCCGTATCTGTTTCGATTTCGTCGGCTTGGCCCTACCCGGTTCAAACGGGAAAGTAACCATCACCGCCCCCGAAGGCATGACCGTGGCATCGAGCCCGGAAGCGCCCAAAAGCCGTCAAATCGACATCGAATATTCCGACGGCAAATTGTGGAACCAATGTTTCTATCTCTATTTCAAGCCCACCCGACCGGGAAAAATCGACGACAAAGTAACCATCTCTTGCGGGAAAATAAAACGTACACTGCCCGTATATGCCGATTGTAAACAAATCAGCAAAGAGACCCCGAAAAAAATCGCTGTCAAAAATCATACGTTAAAAGGCTTGGTGGAAGAGACTTCGGGTATTACGATAGAGAAAGGCGCATGGCCGGCCGACATCGACGAATCGGGTAGCCGTTACATCGAATTTTTTGTCAAAGGTCTGAAAAAGAGCGTCATCGTAAGACAAGTATCTTTCACCTTGTCGGGAAAAGTCGCTTACCGCGTCGCCGCATCGAAAGGGAACGATTTCTATCCGAGAACCGACTTGGGCGAGAACCAACGGGCCGTCGAAGGCACGCAACAAATCACATTGCCGGTAAACATAACGGTAAAGCCGAATGAACGGCTGGGCATACGCATTTTCCCGTGGAACACCGAAGCAACCGATTCCTTGCATTTCGACATCGAAGGATTCACATTGGAAGGTATGGAGATAGAATAAACCGTCTCCCACTCCACACTGTAAATAAAAAGCGCAGGAGATTTCCTGCGCTTTTTATTTGCCCATCTCGGTGTGCGGTCTATTTCCACCGTTTTTCCCTGATTGAGCACTCTATCCCGAGAGAGGGAGATACGGGCTACCCTTCATCGTCGGACTGGACGTCGCGACACGCATCCTCGCAAAGCGAACACATCTCGCGATACTCGTTCCAATCGGGATCTTTCTCGGTATAAATCGTAATAGGCAGTTGCTCAAAAGGGGCCAATGCCTGATTGAGACGCTCGCCGAATGCCGGAATGTTGCGGGTGTAAAAAATCCACGTCCGTGCCCCGTCGCCGGTATATACGCCGGTAAGTATCGAAAGTTTGTCTTTCTCCATCGCTTTTTGCAAAGCCTCCTGCGGTTCCTCCATGCGTTTAGCCTCCGCCTCATCGGGCATACCGTTGGCGGTACGCACATACGGCCACGTAATCTCTACCCGCTCCCCGAACTTCCCCGACGCCATAAACGCATCTATCTCATCGCGGCCGCATACGATGACCATCGTCCCGCCTTCGCCTTCGGTTACGGAGGTAAACCAGTTATTCGTCAATTTCATGCTTTCTTATTTTTACTGTCATACATAGATATAGAAATAAAAAATAAGGAAAATCAGACATTTTTCTTTTTACTTCATATCTGTACAAATGTACAAAAATAACTTTTGCCCGAAAGTAGCGCAGAAAAAATTTTATCTATGCATAATTATTTTCGGAGATAAAATCCCCCATAACCGATGCCGACTTTTGGCATACCGCCCGACACACACGACCTATCCCATTATTCCGATTGAGCGTCATAAGTTCAGCAAAAGGCACGTCTTCCATGTAGCATGGAGATGCTTCGCTATCGCTCAGCATGACATACATGTATCATTCCGAGCAAGGCCGGTAGGCCGACGAGGAGTCTCCAGTAATGATAGCCGGAGATTCTTCGGCTATCCGCACCACAGAATGACATGCGCTTAGGTAGAGATTCTTCACTTCACTCCGCTTACGCTACGTTCAGAATGACATACACGTGGTATGGAATTTATTGTCATCTCGAACGCATGTAAGAGATCTCATGCCACTCGTCTTAGCAGGAGATTCTTCAAGGCAAAGCCTTTCAGAATGACATCGTTCGTAAGGATCATCGTTTTTACAGAAGATTCTTCGGCGCTCCGCACCTCAGAATGACAGGGGCATTGGGTTTGTCGGAAAAAAACGTGTTGCACCCCAATCGATGCAACACGTTCCCGCACATAGAATGTTGTGATATGAAGAATAAGTTATGGCACGATGATTTTATGGGTTGTCGATGCTCCGGCACTTTGCAGAACAACAAAGTACATTCCCTTATCCAAATCGTCGATGCAAATCTGCTTGCTCGATGGGTCGGGTATAACCGAACGGATAAGTTGCCCGCTCGGGTTATATATCGATATATTTCCTTGTAACGCAACATTTTCCACCATAAGGTTTCTCCCAATGATTCGTATTGTTTCAGCCACCTCTCGGGGTGCATCGATTCCCCCAAAATCTACTTCTATAATTTCTGCAAAATAAGGACTCCATGCATCATATCCTGTCGAACCTTTGGGTACATAGAGCTTGCACCAACTACTTATTCCATCATAAGAAGAACCTCCTATACGTGGAGCATCAATAGGCTTGCATATAAATTCATACAATTTAGCACATTTGCGAAATGCGCCATCTCCAATAGTGGTAACGCCTTTGGGAATCGTTACCGAGGTTATGCCGGAACAACCGTAAAATGCGCCACCTCCAATAGTGGTAACGCTTTCGGGTATCGTTACTGAGATTAAACCAGAACAGCACCAAAAGGCACAATTCCCAATAGAGGTAAGACTTTCAGGAATCGTTATCGAGGTTAAACCGGAACATCAGCTGTATTTGCAACCAGTTATTGCTCAATAGTTTGTGAGTAATAAGTCAGAAATATGGTCGTAAACTTTAACGGTACATTCTAAAGGGTGAAGATTTAACGCTTTTATTGTTTTTTAACCCGGTTGGAGTGCCAATTTGGGCGGTTTCTTCTCTTTTCAGTGCAATTTGCTTTCTGTTATTCCACCTCTATTTTGGCTTATCTCTTAAGCCTCTGCAAAGATACGATATTTTGTCGGATATTCATCCACTCCATTATCATTTGTAGATTCAGTTTACGTGCCGTACTGCAATGCGTCAATAACTCAACTACGCATAAGGAGGAGAGGGAATGGGAAAAGGAGTCTATTATTTTGGAGGGAGTGCAGTCTTCTGCTTGCCATATTTGTTCCTACTAAAAATTTGTCTCACTAAAAATGCTATGTGTGCTCTTATTTGAGTTGATTTTTCTACTATTTCGTCAGTCGTTTATCTCCGTTGCCGGATGCTGTATTAAGCCAAGCCGATGAATGGGGAAAGTTTTTGGGGCTGTTTACTCTCCGAAGGAGGAAGAAACAATCCCAAACGCTTTACTGCTTGACCTTTCCATATTCAATAAGGCTGGCTACCTTTGCATCCGACATAAGGGACGAATGACTGTACTGTATATAACAAAATGTTTAAAGGTTTTATATTACTATTGTCAGGCAAAAGGACTAAGAATTTCATAAAAAGCAGGAGCTTTCTCAATATAAATCACTATCTTTGTATATAAATCAACTATATGACATATGAATGACATAAACAGATTGAAAATAGTCCTTGTTGAAAAGAAACGAACCAGTAAATGGTTAGCGGAAAAACTAGGTAAAGTGCCTTCGACTGTTTCAAAATGGTGTACCAATACTCAACAACCCGACTTAATGACACTTACACGCATTGCTGAACTTTTAGAGGTAGACCGCCGTGAATTAATTAATCCAAGCAAATAAAATCTTGAAATATGACTAAGAAAACATTAAATATCACAGAACTTCAAATTGCAGCGAAAAAGTTTTGTGAAAAAGAAAGTGGACGTTATCGTACTGAACTATTTGGTGTCACTGATGGAAAGGCTGTTGGAACTTTTGTTGAACACCTGTTTCAGGAATATTTGGAGCAACAATATGATATGACAGTCGGTAGTTCTGCCAACGGACTTGACTTGCCTTCTGTAAATACAGACATCAAGGTTACTTCAATCAAACAGCCTCAGTCAAGTTGTCCGTTTAAAGATAGCAAACAGAAAATTTATGGACTTGGTTATAACTTGATTGTGTTTGTTTACCAAAAGAACGATGATACTAAAATCAAAAAAGGAAGTCTGGATTTCCTTTCCTGTTCTTTTATCGAATCATCTCGAACAGCGGATTATCAGACAACAACAGGTATTTTGAATATTATTGCCAACAACGGCAATGTAGATGATATTTTTGCATTTTTGATTGACCATCAGATTCCTTCTGACGAGGTAACATTGATGAATATGGCAGAAGATATTCTAAAAAATCCGCCAAAAATTGGTTATCTGACTATTTCCAATGCTTTACAATGGAGATTGCAATATAGAAGAATCGTAAATTTGACAGAAACAGTTGAAGGCATAACCCAAATTGTAAAATATTCGGATGACAGTGAATAAAACATCAGAACCATTGTTTCCCAAAGAGAAAGAGGACACAATCCGGGAAAATTATGGCGATTGGCAGACTAACTATGAGTTCGCCAAAAGCGTTTGCCTGTATTTAAAAAATAGAGGTATTGTTCCTGATATTGTTGTGGAACCTACTTGTGGTGTCGGCAATTTCATCGCAGCCGCCATAGATGTTTTTGAAACGGTTAAGAAAGTGTATGGAGTAGAGATTTTTAAAGGTTATGTCGACCAAACAGAAAAGAAACTTCAAGAATACCAAAAGAACAATCTTATTGTTAGCTATGAATTGTACAATGCCGATGTGTTTAATTTCGATTTTAGAGAAATAGCCAATCAAAATCCCGATCAAAACATCTTGGTTATAGGCAATCCACCGTGGGTGACAAATAGCGGTTTAGGAAAAAACGACGGTGTGAATTTGCCCGTAAAAGGTAACATAAATAAGACAAAAGGGATAGAAGCTATCACGGGCAAAGGTAATTTTGATATTGCGGAGAGTATCTGCAATCAGATAATTGACGCTTTTTCACATCACGGCAACACTCATATAGCGTTGCTTGTAAAAAACTCAGTTGTAAAAAACATTATACATAGACAACATTTCCACCCTCGTCGTATACAAGATGTCAGACAACTCGTTTTCGATGCCAAAAAGGAATTTAACGTTTCCGTTCCGGCATCTTTATTTGAGTGCCATATTGGAAACGATTGTCAGAAAGAATGTATATCGTATGACTTTTATACAAAACGGATTACCCATTCATTTGGATGGGTAAATGAGGCATTCGTTTCCAATATTCAAGATTACGGACGAACAAGTTTCCTTGATGGTCAATCTCCGCTGATTTGGCGTTCTGGAATAAAACACGATTGCTCGAAAGTCATGGAACTCTCCTTGAATGATTCTACCTATCAGAATGGACTTAAAGAGGTTGTTGATGTCGATGACATCACTGTTTTTCCCCTACTTAAAAGTTCTGATATAGGGAAAGGATTGAAGGGCGTTAGAAAATATCTGATACTACCTCAAACTAATATTTCTGAAAACACCTCAGTTCTAAAAGAAAGAGCTCCAAAAACATATTCCTATCTTCTGTCTCATGCTACATATCTTGACGGAAGAAAGAGCATCATATATAAGAATAAACCAAGATTTAGCGTTTTTGGATTAGGCGACTATTCTTTTGCTCCATATAAGATAGTAATTTCGGCTCTATATTCAGATTTGATGTTTTCTTTAGTAGAACCCATTGCCGGTAAACCTGTAATGGTTGATGATACTTGTTACCTGTTAGGCTTTGAAAAGATTGAATATGCAAAACTTACTCTTTTCATTCTACAAAGTGAACCGCTCAAACGGTTTATACAAAATATCTGTTTTATGGATGCAAAGCGTATAGTGAACAGAGAATTATTAATGAGAATCAATCTTTATCAGCTTTCCAAAATAGTGGATTATTCTAGCATAGGAATTTCGCAAAAGGAAATACAAGAATATCAAAGTTGGTTATACATGCAAACAACTCCAAACTTATTCAGTAATCAAATATAATTTTTTGAATATAAATATGATTTCTAAACTGCCTGAACCCATCATAGATAAGGAAAAACCTTTCAAGAATTGTAAACTTGACCGTCAACAATATGCTGATATTTTAACAAAGGTTGTCAGTCAGAATCATGGTTGTGTATTTGCAATTGATGGTAAATGGGGAAGCGGAAAAACCACATTTGTAAAAATGTGGAAACAAAGTCTTGTAAATCAACATTTTCATGTTTTATATTTTAATGTTTGGGAACATGATTTTATTACTGATCCCATTATAGGATTGATTAGTCAGTTTCGTGACATGGCGGAAGGCGATGATGCCAAAGCCAAATTTGCAAAAATTGCAGCTGCAGCAGGGAAAGTGACAAGAGGCATGTTACCATCTATAGTCAAAGGCTTAACAAAAAAATATTTAGGTGAAGATGTCGTGGATGTTATTGAATCAGCAACTCAAAAAATAGCAGATTCATTTGACAAAGTAATTGATGACTTTGTTGAGCAATGTCAGTCAATGGAAGAGTTCCGCAAAGCTCTTGAAAATCTGGTTGAGTTTACCGCTCAAGATGGGAAACCATTGATTTTTATAATTGACGAATTAGACCGCTGTAATCCGCGCTTTGCAGTCAAAGTATTAGAGCGTGTAAAACATTTATTCTCTGTTCCCAACATTGTGTTTATTCTATCCATAGATAAAACACAATTATGTCATTCTATATGCGGATACTATGGAAGTGACAACTTAAATGCCGAAGAATACTTGAAACGATTCATAGACATAGAATATAAATTACCCGAACCTGATGTAGATAAATTCACAGCATACCTTTATGAGGTATATGGATTTGATGATTTCTTTGCCTCTGAATCAAGATGTAAATATTTTCGGGAAGGAGACGAAAAAGAAGAGTTCTTAAAAATGGCTCATATTCTATTCGGACATATGCATCTAAATTTAAGACAGATGGAAAAAATATGTGCACATATAAGACTTGTACTTTTAACATTTAGAGAAAATCAATATGTGAACCCTAGTGTCATTTTATTTCTAATGTACTTTCGCTCAACAGATAACGACTTTTACAGTCAAATAGTCCGTAAAAGCATGTCCGTACAGGAATTGTTAAATCATATAGAAGAAACATTGCCGAGAAATATATTCATTGAAAACGAATATAGCAGATACACAGTATTTAGACGTATTGTATGGGAAACTGCCAGATTACTTGTCTCATATAATTTAGATATGAATGAACATCAAAAAGAAGAGTTGATAGAGAAAATCGAAAACAATGATAGTTCAAAAGATACTTTTAAATTATTACTGTCAACTAGGGTTATACCACTAAAATCTCTACAAGAGGCGATAATATGGTATTGCCAAAACTCCTATCGAAATGATAGAGTATTACCACTTGACTATATTACACAGCATATAGAGCTCCTAGCCTCATTTTCCTAATAATGAAAAAATTATTGAATCTCACACATTAAAATGACGTACAGACAAATTTCCGGATAACGATTTTATGATACTAGAGTGTACATATCTCGTATTAATTTGTTGTATGAAAGATTTTTTACGAAATAAAATACACTAAAAAAATCAAGGAACAATCTATGGTAAGTAAATCAAGTAATCAACATAAAGGAGACTCTTTTGAAAAATTAGTTTTTGTAAAACTAAAAGAACTTATTGAAAACCAAGATATACCTGGTGTATCACGGTACAATGAGATTTTTTTACACAAGCAATATGCTAGTAAAACTGCTCCTGATATTATGTTGAACCCAGATATAACCATAGAAATATATTCTAACGCAGACAAGAAAAGATGGAGTAATCTTCTTGTGGTTGAATGTAAGAACCACAAAAGAAAAATTGATAATTCTATTTATCGTGAATTTGTAGGAAATCTTGCCGATTATCCACGTTCAGGAGTTCGTGGTATAATGATTTCATCAGTAGGTTTTACACCACAAGTAATTACATTAGCTCAAAGTGATAACATCGCATTGGTCGTATTATCAGAACATAGCGATTGGAAGACCATCATTTGGAGACAAATAAACAGTTTTGAACAGAATCTATTCAAACACAAAGTTTTAATGGGAGAGACTTCTATTGACTATCCAATAGCATATTGTGGAAATTCGTTTATTACAATTTCGGATTTGTTGCAAGAATATGGTATTCCGATGTTAAATGCTTTACATGTACCGTTCATGGAAGATGATGAAATACGTAAAAGGGTAAATGAAATCTTACAAGAAACCAAGTACATGATAAAAGAAAACTTCATAAATCGCTGCTTTTCTTTAATTGCAGCTAATTACAAATTTGATTTTGTAGAAATGCAAGATGATTGCTTAGGAAAGTGTGATTTCAAAGATCACGTGATTACTATTAATTCTGTATTGAGCGAACATCGTCAAAATTTCACTATTGCTCATGAATTAGGACACATTGCATTACACTCATCCATTATAGAAAATTTGCGTTCATTTGAAGATAGAGAAAGCGACAAAAATACAATCATAGGAAAATCTACATATGGAAGAATGGAGTATCAGGCTAATACCTTTGCATCGTTTCTTCTTATGCCAGATACCCCATTCTCTGTGGAGGTAAACAAACTCTTTAGAGAAAATAGAATTACAACAGGTAGGCTTTATCACGATTACCAACCATGCAATATACGAGATTGTAACATTGTAATTGGAGCACTTTCATCTAAATTTAATGTTTCCCAAGAAGCAGTTATTGTTCGTTTGAAACGTGCAAATCTCTATATAGAAGGAAATAACTGCAATCCTTTGTATGAACATATAAGGCGTAATTCTTGGTGGTAATGAATATGGCTTTATGTGTAATAGTCAAGACTTGTTCTGACAATTGTTTTACTATCGGACAAAAAAGCTGTCAGATGTTTGTTGCGAAGTTACAGAACTTTCCTTACTCTCACAACCGAATGAAGTTTTATCAACCTCATTCGGTTGTATTATTTCCAGACTTTGCAGTTGGTATTTCCTTGCAACGTTAATCCCTTCGATAAGAATGTGTTCTTTCCGTGTTGTAAGAGTTCATCCACGCATCAAGGTCAGCTTGCAACTGTTCGATGGATACATAGATATACACCGTATCCGTCGGGTATCGAAGAGGTCTGTAAAGAAAGTTTGTCCGTAGCTGAAAATGTACAAACCCCGTGATTACAATTTTCCAAAATGTCTTTGTAATTTTTTATCATAACTATATATTTAAAACATCAAGCATTGCAAAGAAATAATATAAAGACAAACAATGCAAATATTATTCATTAATATTTGTAAAATAAGATAATGCAATCAGCTTGATAAAATGACATTTTGACATTTTACACGGTAAAGAAAACCGAAAAAGCCGCTTGACAGTGGCTTTTTCGGTTGAGGAAAGATGTTTTTATCGTATGATCGTCATTTCATCGATAAGATTTTTGGCTCCGGCATATTTGTCGATAATGAAAAGTACGTAACGTATATCGACATTGATGCAGCGTTGCAGATCCTTCTCGAAAACAATGTCGCCGCTCATGGCTTCCCAGTTGCCGTCGAAGGCTGCGCCTATCAGTTCGCCATTGGCATTGATGACGGGACTGCCCGAGTTGCCGCCCGTAATGTCGTTGTTACTGAGGAAACAGCAAGGCAGGTCGCCGTTTTCCATGGCATATTCGCCAAAATCTTTATTGATAATCAATTCTTTGAGCTTGGCCGGAACGACAAATTCCCAATTGTCGGGATCTTCTTTTTCGAGAATACCCCGTTGCGTGGTGTAATAGCGGTAATCTACGCCGTCGGCAGGCGAATAGGGCAATACGTTACCATAGGTCATGCGTATGGTAAAGTTGGCATCGGGATAAGTCGGAGCGTCGCCGGCCATGTCGAGCAACCCTTTGATATAGATTTTCTTGGCGCGGGTCAAGCGGTCGTTCAGCGGTTTACGTTTGCCCGAGAGTTCTATCGATTTCTCTATATACGCATTGCGGAGGGCTACCATAAGGTCGTTTTCGAGCGCTTTGGCCGAAGGCTTTTTACAGAATTTCTCGAAATTGGCATCACCGGCAAATACCGATTTCTCAAATGCCGCATCGACATAACGATCGATGTCTCCCTTGAATTTTTTATCGATGAGGTCGAAGATGGCAAGACGTTCACCCTCGGGTACGGCATCGCGGTAAGCCTTCAACATGGCTTTGGCCACCCGGCGGTCGACCTTCCGGTTATAGTTTTTGTCGGCGAACTTGCCGTAGTTTTCTTTCAGAATCGTCATCAGGGAATCGACACGGGGCTGGTTCTTTTCTTTGAGTGCCTTTATCAATGCACCCGTAGGCGGTACTTGTGAAAACTCCACAGCAATGGCGATGCCTTCGAGCAACTGGTAATAAGCATAATTGACCGACGACAGTTCTTTCATGACGGCTTCGATGCTATCAAGGACGGCGATATACTCGGGGTGATTGTTGGCACGCGACCACCGGCGCAATGCCTCTTCTTCTTTTTGCTTTTCGCCGATGACGTCCAGCTTATCGATACCCCGGTTCATGCCGATGGCATTTTTATGATAGTTGCTCGAACGGGCGTATTTGCTGGCGTACTGTATGCGTACGGCAGGGTCGGCCAGCATCTCGTCGAGCATTTCGGCCTGACGCACACCGCGCATGTTGATGCGGGTGGCATTTACCACATCGCGCATATCTTCGATTTCCCACGAAGTATAGTAACGATTTGTCGTGCCGGGAAATCCCATAATCATGGCATAGTCGTTCTCGGCAACACCTTTCAACGAGATATTGAAGTAACGTTTGGGTTTCATCGGCACATTGTCGGCACTGTACTCGGCCGGTTTTCCGTCGGGAGCGGTGTACACGCGGAAGAGAGAGAAGTCGCCCGTGTGGCGCGGCCACATCCAGTTGTCGGTATCGGCACCGAATTTACCGATCGACGAAGGGGGCGCACCCACCATACGCACGTCGTTGTAAACGGTGATGGTGAACATGAAGTAACGGTTACCGCCGTAAAAGGGTTTAATGACGACTTCGGCAAAAGGGTTCTCGGCGAGGAATTCTTCACCGGCCATTTTACGAGCCTGCTTGTTGAGAAAAAGGGTGCTGAATGCGTTCATCTCATTGCCCGACTCCTCCACGGCTTTGTTGATGCTGTCGGTAACTTCCTCGATTTTTTCGATGAAACGTACCTGTAACCCCGGCGTGGGAAGTTCGTCTTTCTTCTCCATTGCCCAAAAGCCGTCGGTCAGGTAATCATGTTCGACGGTACTGTGTTGTTGTATGGCATCGTATCCGCAATGGTGATTGGTAAGGATAAGACCTTCGGGCGATATGATTTCACCGGTACAGCCTCCGCCGAAAATGACGACGGCATCTTTCATCGATGTACTGTCGGGATTGTAAATATCATCGATGTCGACAAGCAGACCGGCTTTTTTCAGCTGTTCGCTATTTTGCTGTTTGAGAAAAGGGAGAAGCCACATACCCTCGTCTGCTACCGCCGGTGAGACGGCAATGGTGGCAGCGAGCAGAGCTGCTAAAGATTTTTTTAACTTCATAAGGTTCGTTTTTAGTATGTTTTGTTTCGGTTTGTGTTTTGTTGTTATATCAGATATTTCTTTACGATTTTTTCGGTTTCGTCCCAGAGTATTTTACGCATAGGATGTTCGGTGTATTTGGGAGAGAGCGGCTTTACCCGACAACCGGCGTTGAATGTACCCGAACGCCCGTCGGCATCGGTGTCGAGCAACAGTTTTATGGCTGTTGCGGCCCCCTGTCGCGGCGTGCGGATAAACGGCCGGAAAAACAGATCGCACAATATGTCGATGACGGGATTGTACATTTTTATAATATTGGTCGATACGATGCCCGGGTCGGCCGCATTTACGGTAATGCCCCGGTTTCTTACCCGGTCGGCCAGTTCAAGGGTAAAAAGAGTCAAGGCAAGTTTAGTATTGCCATATATAGGAATACGCCAAAAACCTCCTTTGCGTCCCCGGGTAAAAAATTCGGGCAAAGTGATTTTCCCGATGGCATAGGTGCACGACACCATGTTCACGATGCGGCTACCGCTGTGCATAAGAGGGAGCAACTTGCGGGTAAGCAGGTACGGAGCGACATAGTTGACGCTTGTAGTACGGGCCAGCCCGTCGACCGTCTCGATGTGTCGCGGGTCGAGCGTACCGGCATTGTTCATGAGCAGATCGATGGACTCATTACGCTGTAAAAGCCTATCGGCCAACCGTCCCACCGATGCCAAAGAGCAGAAGTCGGCCGTCATGATTTCTACGGATTTGTTTCCTGTACAGGCGACGATTTCCCGACGTTTCGGTTCTGCTTTCTCCTCATTTTGACAGACCATGACAACGGTATAACCTTTTGCAGCTACTGCAAGGGTTATTTCCCTACCCATTCCGCCGTCGGCTCCTGTGATAACCGCTAAATTTCTCTTTGTGGGCGTATGTTTCGTCATGGGAAAACAAAATGCGCAAATTTACACATACAAGAAATAAAAGCGACTATACGCGCTTTTTATTTCTCCTTTTTTCCTTCTCCTATATCGGTACAAAGATATAAAAAAATCTCCGGGAAAAGAAATAGCGGTGTTTTCTTTCCCCGAAGATATTCCGGCACAAAATTTGACAAAAACAAAATATCCTCGTCGGGCGGTATGAAAATGTATCGCCCTGATGCCACCGGTCGGTTGGAGCGATATGACGGTTTTCAAATATCCGTTCTCCGTTCTTATTGAGGAATTTAAACCATTTTCAAACCGACTATCGATGCAATCAGCGTAGTAACGAAAAATATTCGAGCGAAAGAGATCGGTTCATGAAAGAAAATAATACCCAATACCACCGTACTTACCGCACCTATACCTGTCCACACGGGATAGGCCGTACCAATAGGTATCGTATGTACCGCTTTGGCCAGCAATACCATGCTGATGGCCAGACAAATAAGGAATCCGACTCCCCAAAGGTAGTACTCTATGCCCGAGAGTCCTTTCATTTTTCCCAAACAAAAGGCAAAACCGGCTCCAAAGAATCCGGCTATGACTAAAACAATCCAGTTCATATATTCAGGGTTGACCATATAAGAATCTGTTTCTTATATAATATAGGGATATTATTTGAATTCGAGCTTTTCAATTTCTTTTTTCAGGCAAGCGGGCAGTCCGTCTATCTTGTGATGGCAAGCCATTTCGAGAGTGTACATACGCCCTATGCAGTAGTTGCTATGCCCACAGGTATTACAAGCGTTTTCTTCCCGGGCCATACGATTCACAAAATCGGGTTCATTGAGCAATGCCCGGCCCATCTGTACACATTCGAAACCGTTATCGAGCACTTCGTCGATTTTTTTTCGAGAGACAAGCCCACCGACATATACCAGAGGTATTTGCAATTCTTTTCTGAATCTCAGGGCATCATCGAGGAAATAGGCCTCTTTGAAAGGTTCGGACGGTATCATCATGTGCCCAAACATTTTTACTCCATACTTCAACCACCAACAATCCATGTAATGGGTCATCGTCTTGATGGGCATAGCACCCCGCATCACATACATGGGAGCTTTGCTCACAAAACCTCCGCTCAAAACAAGCGCGTGTACACCCGATTGTTCGAGACGTTTGGCCACCTGCATGGTTTCGTCTATCTCCATACCTCCTTTGAATCCGTCCCGCATATTCATCTTTACGAAGACGGCCAGATCATTTCCGGCAGCCTTCATCACTTCTTCCATACACATATCCATGAATCGCATACGGTTTTCGAGCGAACCTCCGTATTCATCTTTGCGGTGGTTGGTATAAGGCGAGAGGAACTGACTGATGAGGTAGCCGTGTCCCGCATGTATCTCCACGGCGTCAAATCCGGCTTCACGCGCCAAATTTACTGCCCGGCCGAAGTTTTTGGCCATTTCGGGTAATTCCGATTTGCGCATGCCACGCACGAATGTGGGCGAATAGAGATTGAAGCCCGTCGATGCGGAGATAGGTGTTACACCGCATATCTTCTTGTGCGACATATTGCCGCAATGTCCCAGTTGTATCGAAGCTGCTGCACCAGAACGATGTATGTCATCGGTGATTTCTTTCAGTCCGGGAATGATTTCGGGACGCATCCATAGCTGACGGTCAAACGACAGTCCGCTTTGGCATACCGCCGCATAAGCGATTGTTGTCATGCCTACACCGCCGTCGGCGACAGACTTGTGGTAGTCGTGCAACATTTTCGACGGTTTATTTCCGGGACACATACTTTCGAAGGCGGCCGAGCGTATGGTACGGTTACGCAGGGTGAGCGGGCCTATGGTAACAGGTGTGAAGAGTTTCGATTCCATGATGTGATATATGTTTGTTGTCAATAGATATACGGAAAGATGCGTTTACGGCGACCCATACGTTGTTCTCCGAACTCGTCCCGGTAACGGTGGTATATGGCATCGGCACGCGGCACAAGATTGGCAAATGTCCACCAAGCGAACACGACACCGGCAGTCGACCAAGTAAGAATGGCAAATCCTGTCCATTCGACAATTTCTCCGAAATAATTGGCCGAAGTTACCCGAGAATACAACCCCTTGTCGGGCAGATAATGACGAGTATCTCCGGGTTTTCTCAGATGGCGTATGACATTGTCGGAATGCAAATTTATCGCCATTCCCGTAAAAAAAACAAGGGTACCGATTATAAACTGCGGGGTTGTGAGCCACGACACCGTATAACGGTTGTCAGGCGCGAGGTAAAAAAGCCATTCACCTTGTATGAATCCGTTCAGAATATTGAAGACAACACCCATAAGCATGACCGTTACAGGCATACGGCTCTTTCCTTTCATAAGAAAAGGGAAAATGAATGATCGCTGGAAATAATGCAACTGAAAGAAAATGAATATGACCAAAGGAACGGTTTCAAATTGCCTCTCGGAGTTCCACCAAAGCATAGTCATAACGATAAAAACCGGAGCTTCCATCAACGCCCAAGCGATTTTGTTATCAATGGCAACACCCCATCGATTACTCCGAAAAATGCCGTAACCCGCTTTCAAGAAATAGAGTACAACGAATACGATTGCGGCAATACCACTCATTATCAGCAAGAATATATCGAAACACCGAGGTGAAATTTCTATCATATCGCAGTATATAAAATTTATATTCAACTTGTTACGTTTTAAATAATCAAAATCATAACAAACAAAAATAGAGAAAAACAACCTAATTCGCTAATAAAACAGGCTTTTAAATTGTCCTTAAAGTCTTTCTATCCCGATTACAGCGTTTACGTCTTAAAATTTTTACGAGAATGTCCTGATATACATCGTCTCTCATATATGGATTATAAAGCAATCGTTTACATACATGATTGTCTTACCCGCAAAAACGGATAGAATAAGTATCTGAAAAGACATACCAAAAAAATACCATTCTATCGAATATAATAAAAAAGCTTATTCGTACCTTTGCGCCGAATTTTTCAATAGGGTTCGGAATATGGTAAGACAATGTGCTATCTTGTTCGGTTGCTTGGCCTTAGGCGAGCTTGTCGTGTATCTTACCGGCGTAAAACTCCCGTCGAGCATCATAGGAATGTTACTGCTCACGCTGTTCCTCAAATTAGGTTGGATAAAGTTGCATTGGGTACGCGGCCTTTCCGACTTTCTGGTTGCCAATTTGGGATTCTTTTTTGTTCCACCCGGAGTGGCACTCATGCTCTACTTCGATGTGATAACCGCACAATTTTGGCCCATCGTTATCGCGACAGTCGTCAGCACCGTATTGGTATTGGTCGTTACCGGATGGTCTCACCAGTTAACACGTAAGACAAATGGACTTCTTAGAAAATAAATTTTTTCTGTTGGCACTTACATTCGCATTTTTTTTCGGGGCGAAAGAATTACAGAAAAAAACGGGTTTTATCCTACTGAATCCTATATTGGTTACGATTGCCCTGCTTATCGTTTTCCTGCAATTTACAGGCATCAGTTATGAAACGTATGAAGAAGGTGGCTACCTTATCGAGTTCTGGCTCAAACCGGCAGTGGTAGCACTCGGCGTGCCTCTTTATCTGCAACTCGAAACCATCAAGAAACAGCTTCTGCCCATCATCGTGTCGCAATTGGTCGGTTGTCTGGTAGGAATCGTATCGGTCGTCGGGGTAGCCAAACTTTTAGGGGCCACGCAAGAAGTCATCGTATCGCTGGCCTCCAAGTCGGTAACCACCCCTATTGCCATGGAGGTAACGCAAGCCGTCGGAGGTATCCCCTCGCTCACGGCGGCTGTGGTGGTATGCGTGGGAATTTTCGGCGCGATTTTCGGATTCAAAGTATTGTCGATCGGACACGTAAAAAGTCCTATTGCGCAAGGATTGTCTATGGGTACGGCTTCACATGCCGTAGGTACTTCGGCGGCGATGGAAGTCAGCGGAAAGTACGGAGCGTATGCCGGATTGGGATTGACGCTCAACGGAATCTTCACCGCCCTTTTCACCCCTACGATTTTACGAATGTTAGGGTTGATTTGACAAATTTTTTTTTTGACGGTTCGTCATACCTTTGCACAGAAATCGAGACGATTTATGAAAAATACGGACTCTAACCGCATCGTGTCGTACCGAAAAACGGTTGTTACAACTCCTATCTGTCAATAAGGGAAATATCGCTTTTTATCACTATCTTTGTTCCTTGAAAAAAGAATAGATATGAAATTTGAAGATTTGAATTTGGAACCGGAGGTCTTACAGGGACTCGACGCTATGAATTTCAAGGAAGCGACTCCCGTGCAGGAAGCAACGATTCCCGTCGTTCTCGACGGAAAGGACTTGATTGCCTGCGCCCAGACCGGAACCGGAAAAACCGCAGCTTATATATTGCCGTTGCTCAATCTGCTTACCCGCCGACCCTCGGAAAAAGATTTGGTACGGGCTATCGTTATCGCCCCTACCCGGGAGTTGGCCCAACAGATCGATATGCAGTTCGAGGGATTTTCCTATTTTCTGCCCATTTCCACTTTTGTCGTAGCCGGAGGCGGAGATGGAGCTCAGTGGGACCAGCAGAAACGCGGCTTGCAAATGGGAGCCGATGTGATGATCGCCACACCGGGACGGCTCATATCGCATCTGCTCAATACCAAAGTCGACTTGTCGGGGGTCGAATATCTCGTACTCGATGAGGCCGACCGCATGCTCGACATGGGCTTCTACGACGATATTATGCAGATATGCTCTTTCTTACCCAAAGAGCGCCAGACGTTGTTGTTCTCGGCAACCATGCCGCCGAAGATACGCCAACTTGCCCGCCAGATTCTGCATGAACCCGAAGAGGTGAGTATCGCTATTTCCAAACCGAACGAATCGATCCGCCAATCGGCTTACATCTGCTATGAACCGCAGAAAATGGGAATCATCAATGCTATCTTTTCGCAAGGCGTAAAAGGCAAAACGATTATTTTCTCGTCGTCGAAATTGAAAGTGAAGCAACTTACCACAGCTCTCCGGCGCAGGAATTACAATGCGCGTGCCATGCACTCCGATCTCGATCAGCCGCAACGAGAAGAGGTCATGCTCGATTATAAAAACGGAAAAATCGATATTCTCGTGGCGACCGATATTGTTTCGCGAGGTATAGATATTACTGATATTGTACTGGTCATCAATTATGATGTCCCGCATGATCCCGAAGACTATATTCATCGTATAGGCCGTACCGCCCGAGCCAATGCCGAGGGTGAAGCGATAACATTTGTCTCGGTCGACGACCAAGATCGTTTCTATCGGATAGAAAAATTCCTCGAACGGGAAGTTCCCAAAATGCCCTTGCCCGAGGGACTGGGCGAAGCTCCCGAGTATGATATCATGTCGCTCGACCGGCGTTCTTCCCGCAAAGGCAGTAGAGGACGTTCGGGAAAAAACGGTCGCTCGTCGGGTAATGCAGGTGGAGACCGTCGCAAAGGAAATTTCCGAAGATCGAAATCGCCAGCCGTTATTACAGAGCACCCCGAAAGGACATCTACCGATACACATCGGCATACCGGTGAAGGAGAAACCGACTCAAAGAAAAGAAATAACAATCACCGTTACAATCATCGCCGACGTCCTTCCGGCAATAACAACGGGTCATCGACCGATACTCCCTCAAAAACGGAATAAACCGGATAAGTTCGTTTTAGATATTTCATGTCGGGCTTTACAAATTGTAAAGCCCGATTGTTTTTGCAAAATACTGTTATCGAACAAAATTGAAAAACAATAAAACCGAGAAAGATTTGTCTTTCTCGGTTTTATTGTTAAGGCTCGACGTTGCCCACAATGGTATTTCCATCGATTGTGATAGATTGGGTATCGTCCAAATAGTAAACTTGTTGTATCCATAGGTTCTCATTGATCCAAGTACCATATTGTGAAAGTGCTTTGGTTATGTAAATCTTTATCGTTTCTGCCTTTTCATGTGCAATAAACGTGATAGGACTGGTACTTAAAACCGTTTCTTCCTGAATCTTGATGGGTTTATCTTTATCATCGTACTCATGTACCCTAACCGCAATAAGACTACCCGTCGCATTCGTAATACTATAAGTTGTTTCTTTGGAACATGACGCAAAGATCGCCAATAAAAATAGTACAGATAAAATCAGATTTTTTTTCATCGTATTTGAATATTTTAGTTTGTTTATACGTTCGCAAAGATATAATATTATTTCATAAGAACGTAGAAAAGAAACAAATTTTAAAGGCAAGTAGCGAAAATTTATACCCGTTATGCAGTTGGTAGGTACATAAATTGCAGTAATTTTGTGCTCCGGAAAGAAATAGAGCAAAAATCCGCTACCATATCATGTATCGACGAAAAAAAGACTTGCTGCGGTTTGTGCGCAGCGGGCAACCTATGACCGTGCGCCAACAGGTATATCTGGCAGCCCAGTTGAGCATACCTTCTATTTTCGCGCAGATTTCGTCGGTAATCATGCAATATATCGACGCCTCCATGGTCGGGAGTTTGGGAGCGAACGCGTCGGCCTCTATCGGGCTTGTCTCTACGACTACGTGGTTGTTCATGGGATTATGTACATCGGTGGCCGCTGGATTTGCCGTGCAGGTGGCGCATCTTCTCGGTGCCAAAGACGACAAGGGAGCTCGCGTGGTATTGCGTCAGGCGCTTGTTTTATCCTTGCTTTTCGGTTTTTTGTTGGCCGCCACAGGTTGCGGTATCAGCGGATATTTACCCCGTTGGCTCGGTGGAGATGAAGCGATTCGGCACGATGCGACGGGATATTTTATGATTTACGCCCTTTCACTGCCTGCACTCCAACTCAATATGCTGGCCGGCAGTATGTTGCGTTGCAGTGGTAATGTATATGTACCGAGCATATTGAATATGCTCATGTGCGTAATGGATGTAATATTCAATCTTTTCCTGATATTCCCCTCCCGAATGCATGAGATAGCCGGATTTTCCTTTTATCTTCCCGGTGCGGGATTGGGGGTCGAAGGAGCGGCTTTGGGTACGGCTCTCGCATTGCTTGTTACGGCTTTACTGATGCTTTATTTTTTATGCTTCCGCTCTCCCGAATTGGGGCTGCGTCATCGTCGGGAAAAACTTTTTTTTACGGGCGATTGTCTGCGTCGGGCTTTCCGCATCGGTCTGCCTATGGGGTGCGAACGCATCATCATGTGCGGTGCACAGATCATGTCAACGGTTATCGTGGCCCCATTGGGGATATATGCCATAGCGGCCAACGCTTTTGCGATTACGGCCGAGAGCCTTTGCTATATGCCCGGTTACGGAATTGCCGATGCTGCCACAACATTGGTAGGGCAAAGTCTCGGTGCAAAACGCCATGACTTGGCGCGGAGTTTCGCTCGTATCACCGTAGTGATGGGTATGGCAGTCATGACAGTGATGGGTGCTATCATGTATCTCGCCGCACCTTTGATGATAGGTGTCATGACACCGGTTCCCGAAGTTGTTTCGCTGGGCGTTTCCATCTTACGTATCGAAGCGTTTGCCGAACCGATGTTCGCTGCCGCCATTGTGGCTTACGGCGTGTTTATCGGAGCCGGCGATACGTTGGTTCCAGCAACGATGAATTTCGTGAGTATTTGGGCCGTTCGTCTTACGCTGGCCGCTTTGCTGGCTCCTTCCATGGGACTGCACGGCGTATGGATTGCGATGTGCATCGAACTCTGTTTCCGGGGTATGATATTCCTCGCCCGTATGAAATGGGGAAGATGGATCAAGCGGCTGTAAATCGGTATTTCGGGTTGGTAAAAACGGAATTCGTATACAATGCGAGCCATATATATGTTCTATTTTTGCATCGACGAAAATAGGATTTGAATCAGAAATTATAATGAAAGAATATCAAGTTATGGAGCAAATAAAAAATACCGAATTCGAGGGTGAACGTCCGCTGTTTGCCTCTCATGATCTTTACCTCGAAAATGTAACTGTGCATGCCGGAGAGTCGGCGTTGAAAGAGTGCTCCCACATCGAAGCCGTGAACTGCCGTTTTGAAGGGAAATATCCGTTTTGGCACAACGACGGGTTTGTCATACGCCATTGTCTTTTTACCGAAGGAGCACGGGCAGCCCTATGGTATTCCCGCAATCTCGAAATGAGCGACACGGTGGTCGATGCTCCGAAAATGTTCCGGGAGATGGAAAACATCAGCCTGAAAAATGTACAGCTGACCGATGCTGCCGAGACCTTGTGGCATTGCCGCAAGGTCGAGTTGAAAGACGTCCGTATCGAAAAGGCCGACTACCTATTCATGCATAGCGAGAATATCCGTATCGAAAATTACCGGCAGCAGGGAAACTATTCGTTCCAATATTGCCGAAATGTGGAGATACGCCGAGCAGTCATTGATTCGAAAGACGCATTCTGGAATTCCGAAAACGTTACCGTCTACGATTCGGAAATCGACGGTGAATATTTAGGCTGGCATTCACACAACCTACGTTTGGTCAACTGCAAAATTTCAGGTACGCAACCGCTCTGCTATGCGCATGATTTAGTGCTGGAAAATTGTATCTTTGCACCCGACGCCGACCTCGCTTTTGAATACAGCACCGTGCAAGCGACCATAGACAGTGCCGTGTGCAGTGTAAAGAATCCGACAAGCGGCCGCATCATTGCCCGGAGTTATGGTGAAATCATTATCGACGAGAACATCAAAGCTCCGGCCGATTGTGAAATAAAACTATATAACGAACTGTAAAACAATCGAGTTATGAGGTACGATTTCGATGCAGAGATTTCCCGCCGGGGAAGCCGCTCTTACAAATGGGACTCGGCAGCCCGGGAAGATGTGTTGCCCATGTGGGTGGCCGATATGGATTTTCGCACGGCCGAGCCCATCATAGAAGCCTTGCGCCGTCGGGTAGAGCATGGCATCTTCGGCTATACGCGCGTTCCCGATGCCTACTATGAGGCTCTTATCCGGTGGTTCGAGCGTCGGCATGGTTGGACGATCCGGCGCGACTGGGTCATCTACACATCGGGTGTCGTACCGGCAGTATCGGCCATTATCAAAGCACTTACTGTTCCGGGCGACCGGGTTTTGGTGCAGACACCCGTATATAATTGTTTCTTTTCGTCGATCCGTAACAACGGTTGCGAAACAGCGGTCAGTCCTCTTGTATATGCCGATGGTACTTACACCATCGATTTCGACGACTTCGAAAAAAAGGCCGCCGATCCGCGAGTAAAACTTTTCTTGTTGTGCAACCCCCACAACCCCGGAGGTCGGGTATGGACACGCGAAGAACTTACCCGCATGGGTGAAATATGTATCAGGAACGGTGTGTACATCGTGGCCGACGAAATTCATTGCGAACTGGTTTTCCCGGGGAATATTTATATTCCTTTTGCCTCTCTTTCTCCCGAATTTTCCTCTCACTCTGTAACCTGCAATTCGCCCAGTAAGGCGTTCAATATCGCCGGATTGCAGATCGCCAATATCATCGTACCCGATAACGATATGCGTACCCGAATAGACAGGGCTATCAATATCAACGAAGTATGCGACGTAAACCCGTTAGGGGTAGAAGCTCTCATCGCCGCCTATAACGAGGGGGAAGAATGGCTGTCGCAGTTGCTCGCATATTTGAAGGGAAACGACAATTTCATGTGGGATTTCTGTCGCCAGAACCTGCCGCAGTTTCCTCTCACCCGTCTTGAAGGGACTTATCTCGAATGGATGGATTGCAAGACTATCGGTCTTGCATCGGCAGAATTGGAGAAACGGCTTATCGACGAAGCCGGTTTGTGGCTCAATGCCGGTACGATGTATGGGGCCGAAGGCGAAGGATTCATGCGTTGGAACATTGCTTGTCCCCGCTCCCGTCTCACCGAGGGATTGGAACGCTTCCGGCAATATATATCTTCGTTATAACAAAATAGGAACTGCCGTTTATTGATACCCCTATGGTATTCATATAGTTGAGATTCATAAGACCTGAATCCTCGGTTCGGTATGATGGTATCATTCCAAGCCGAACGCTGCACGAGCATGCCTGTTCAAGCACAGCCGAGGCGCAAAGGAAAGAAACGAAATTATCCGAGATCGGTAAGGCCGGCAAGGAAACCCTAACACGCCATACTGATCATGGACAATATCATCTCGAACGAAAGTGAAAGATCTCATATAAAATGTACTCTTGGATTGAGATCCTTCGGTGCTCCGCACCTCAGAATGACATTCATTTGTCATCTTGAACGAAAGTGAAAGATCTCATGCCAGATGCTCATTTGGTAGGAGATTCTTCGGGGTTATACCCCTCAGAATGACATCGTACCCACAAGGGAACATCGCTTAGCAAGAGATTCTTCACTACGCTACATTCAGAATGATACATCTGTCATTCCGAACCGAGGGCTGTCGACCGAGTGTGAGGAATCTCTAACACATCGTTTTTCATAATATCATTTCAAGTGAAGACATCCGCCCGACGAGGAATCTCATCGTTTCTTCTTTATCGGGTATTCTTTATTTTACTTACGATAGGTCTGCATATCAATTCTTAGATCGAAAGAAAAAGAACGGGCTGTGCTTGTCAAGCACAGCCCGTTCTCCTATGAAAGACAACATACATTATCTCACGAAAAGCAGTTCCCGATACTTGGGTAATGTCCACAAACGGTCATCGACAGCTAATTCGAGTTTATCGATATGGTATCGTATCTCATCGAGTTTCGGCGCAATCACGTCATGATAAGCAATCGCTTTTTCCCGCTCGTTTGCAATACGGTTGGCCACTTTCCGGGCTTCGACCAACTCATCGACTTTTGCTTTGATGGCGATTTCACGCTCGGCGATCTCTTCGATGATTTCGAGATTCTTGGCCGAAAGACGCGCCGCCTTATCGGCAGGGAACAGGTCTCTCATCTTGTATACATTATCTATAAGCGTCGACTGGTAAGATGTTGCTACGGGTATGATATGGTTCATTACCAAATCGCCCAAAACACGGGCCTCGATCTGTATTTTTTTTGTATAAGTTTCCCACTTCACCTCATTGCGAGCCTCTAACTCTTTACGGGTCATGACCCCAGTCTCCTCGAACATCCGTACCGAACTTTCTTTGAGATAGTTGTCAAATATAAGGGGTACACTCGTCTCGCAATCGAGACCACGGCGGGCAGCCTCGGCCTTCCACTCGTCGCTGTAACCGTTCCCGTCGAAATGTATCGCCTTGCATTCTTTGATATAACGTCTCAGCACATGCAATATCGCCACTTGTTGGTCGCTTCCCTCGGCAATCATGGCATCGACATCTTTCTTGAACTCAACCAACTGGTGAGCCACCGCCGCATTCAGAGCAATCATGGCCGACGCACAATTGGCTTCGGAACCGACAGCGCGGAACTCGAAGCGGTTTCCCGTAAAAGCAAAGGGCGATGTGCGGTTACGGTCGGTATTATCGATAAGCAATTCGGGTATCTGGGGAATATTCAAGCGCATACCGTGTTTACCGCCGAGAGACGAGAAATCGTTATCATCGCTTTCCTCTATATGGCCGAGTACCTGTGAAAGTTGCGTACCGAGAAAACTCGAAATAATGGCAGGAGGTGCTTCATTCGCCCCTAAACGATGAGCATTGGTCGCACTCGAAATGGAGGCTTTCAGCAGACCGTTATGCTTATAGACGGCCATCAACGTATTTACCACGAAAGTAATAAAACGCAGATTGTCGAGAGGTGTTTTTCCGGGAGCCATGAGCAATACGCCGGTATCGGTACCAAGCGACCAGTTATTGTGTTTGCCCGACCCGTTCACCCCCTTGAACGGCTTCTCATGCAACAATACACGGAATCCGTGATTCCGCGCCAACTTCCGCATCAACGCCATAATCAACAGATTATGATCATTGGCCAAGTTGCATTCCTCGAAAACGGGAGCCAATTCAAACTGATTGGGCGCGACCTCGTTATGTCGGGTTTTCACCGGAATCCCGAATTTCAACGCTTCAATTTCGAGCTCTTTCATAAAGGCGGCAACCCGGCTGGGTATCGCACCGAAATAGTGGTCTTCGAGCTGTTGGTTCTTAGAACTTTCATGCCCCATAAGCGTGCGGCCGGTAAGTAACAAATCGGGACGGGCTGCATAAAGCCCCTCGTCTACCAAAAAATACTCCTGCTCCCACCCCAAATAGGCAACTACCTTTTTCACTTCGGGATTGAAATAATGACATACATCGACGGCAGCTTTATCGACCGCCCGCAATGCTTTGAGCAAAGGAGCTTTATAATCAAGGGACTCGCCGGTATAAGCGATAAAAATAGTCGGAATACACAATGTATCATCGACAATGAACGCCGGAGACGACGGATCCCACGCCGAATAGCCGCGCGCTTCGAACGTATTGCGAATGCCTCCGTTGGGGAAACTCGAAGCATCGGACTCCTGCTGCGCCAGTAATTTGCCCGAGAATTCCTGTATAACACCCCCTTTTCCATCGGGCTCGATAAAAGAGTCGTGCTTCTCGGCCGTACCCTCGGTAAGCGGAGCAAACCAGTGGGTATAATGCGTAGCACCCATCTCCACCGCCCAAGTCTTCATACCTTCGGCGATGCGATCGGCTATCGAACGGTCGAGAGGAGCACCGTTGCATATCACATTCATCAACTGCTCGTATACATCAGGAGAAAGATACTGCTGCATCTTCGCCTGATTGAACACATACTTACCGAAATATTCCGAAGGGTGTTCCGTAGGAGTAGGAACCTCGACAGGCTTTTTCTTGAAAGCCGTCTCTACAACTCTGAATCGAAGTGTTGACATTTTACGTTGCTTTTTTAATATGGATTTTCCTCCCGGGAAACGGGACGGAACTGTGTCTGTTGCACCGGCAAAGGTACACAAAAATATTTTAACCGATTCGCTCCTCAATTATTTTTAAAGATAACTTTAAAATGCGACAGAATATCGCTACCTTTGCCCAAATTTTAAATACACCTCGACAGTATGTGCGGAATAGTTGGATATATAGGAGACCAAGAGGCGTATCCGATACTTATCAAATCACTGAAACGATTGGAATACAGAGGCTACGACAGTGCCGGAATAGCCCTCATCAATGATAGCGATGAACTCAACGTATACAAGACCAAAGGCAAAGTCGCCGATTTGGTACACATGGTCGAAAGCAAAGATACGACAGGCCATATAGGTATTGCCCATACACGCTGGGCTACACACGGAGAGCCGAACCAAATCAATGCACATCCCCACTACTCGGCGTCGGGCAACTTGGCCCTGATACATAACGGTATCATAGAAAACTACGCCACCATCAAAGAGAAATTGCAAAGAGAGGGATATGCTTTCAAAAGTTGCACCGACACCGAAGTCCTCGTACAACTTATCGAGTATGTGCAGATCTCGCACAATCTCGACCTGCTCGCCGCTGTACAGCTGGCTTTGCACGAAGTCATAGGAGCGTATGCCATTGCCATACTCGACCGGCGAAACCCCGACACAATCATTGCGGCACGACAAAGCAGCCCACTGGCGATAGGCATCGGCAAAGACGAATTTTTCCTTGCATCGGACGCCTCTCCCATCGTCGAATACACCAATCGCGTCGTCTATCTCGAAGACGGAGAAATCGCCGTATTGAAAAAAGGCGAGAAACTGCATGTCGTTACTCAGAACAATGCCAAAGTAAATCCGAAAATCAACACGATAAAACTCAACATCGGACAACTCGAAAAAGGCGGATACCCCCATTTCATGTTGAAAGAAATTTTCGAGCAACCCGATTGTATCAAAGACTGCATGCGGGGACGTGTCAGCATCGACGGATCCGACATCGCCCTATCGGCCATTATCGACAACAAAAAACGACTGCTCAGCGCACGCCGTTTCGTCATCGTTGCCTGTGGGACATCATGGCATGCCGCCCTGATAGGGAAATATCTCATCGAACAATTCTGCCGATTTCCGGTAGAAGTGGAATACGCCTCAGAATTCCGTTACCGCAACCCGGTCATCAATGAAAACGACGTCGTCATCGCCATCTCCCAGTCGGGCGAAACGGCCGACACATTAGCCGCCATCGAAGAAGCACGGAAACGAGGTGCCTTCGTTTACGGTATCTGCAACGCCATCGGCTCATCGATCGCCCGAGCCACCGACACAGGATCGTTCATACACGTAGGGCCAGAAATCGGTGTAGCATCGACCAAAGCATTCACCGGACAGGTTACGGTACTCACCATGCTGGCACTCTCATTGGCTCATGCCAAAGATTGCATTTCGCCCGAAGAATTGCAAAAGATTGTCTGCGAGCTGAATCGGATACCCGACAAAATGAAACAAGTGTTGGAACTCAACGACAGTATCGCTCAACTTGCAAAAATTTTCACCTACGCCCATAACTTCATCTATTTGGGCAGAGGGTACAACTATCCCGTAGCGCTGGAAGGGGCGTTGAAACTGAAAGAAATCTCGTATATCCATGCAGAGGGTTATCCCGCCGCCGAAATGAAACACGGCCCCATAGCCCTCATCGATGCCGAAATGCCCGTCGTCGTAATAGCGACCCATAATCAACAATACAAGAAAATAATCAGCAATATACAAGAAATAAAAGCCCGGCACGGTAAAGTCATCGCTGTTGTAAACGAAGGCGATACCGAAATAAAAAAAATCGCCGATTTCTGCATAGAATTGCCCCATACCGTTGCCTGTCTCGAACCGCTGATCACAACCATACCCCTGCAACTGCTCGCATATCATATCGCAATCTGCAAAGGGAAAGATGTCGACCAGCCCCGCAATCTCGCAAAATCGGTAACTGTCGAATAAAAAGAAGGTAAATATATAGGTTATAACTTTATGGAGCCACTCAAACACGAATGCGGTGTAGCCATGATACGGTTACTGAAACCGTTGTCGTACTACCAAGAGAAATACGGCACATGGATGTACGGACTGAACAAGCTCTATCTGCTCATGGAAAAACAACACAACCGGGGGCAGGAAGGAGCGGGACTCGCTTGTGTAAAGATGCAATCGCAGCCGGGCGAGGAATATATGTTCCGGGAACGAGCGTTGGGAACAGGAGCCATTACCGAAATCTTTGAAGCCGTACATCGCGGCATAGCGGCATCGACTCCGGATAAAGACCAACTGTCCGATGCCGACTACGCCCAACGCTATACCCCTTTCGCAGGAGAATTGTATATGGGACATTTGCGGTATAGTACGACCGGAAAATCGGGATTATCGTATGTCCATCCGGTTTTGCGCCGCGATAATTGGAGGGTAAAGAACTTATGCCTCTGCGGGAATTTCAATCTGACCAATGTCGACGAAATTTTCGATGAAATCACCGGACAAGGCCAACATCCCCGCCAATATGCCGACACATATATCATGCTCGAACAAATGGGACACCGCCTCGATCGTGAAGCCGATAAAATGCATGACCTACTAAAAGCCGAGGGACTGCAAGGCACGGAACTTACCCGAGCCATCGAAGATCGTATCGACGTGGCCAACGTCCTGCGCAGAACCAGTCCGGCATGGGACGGAGGATATGTCATTTGCGGCGTTACGGGTAGCGGAGAAATGTTTTCGATACGCGACCCGTGGGGACTGCGTCCCGCCTTTTGGCATGCCGACGACGAGGTCGTTGTCGTTGCATCGGAACGCCCGGTCATACAGACGGCTTTCAATCTGCCGGTCGATTCCATTCGAGAACTGCAACCGGGTGAAGCCTTACTCATCGACAAACACGGAAAATACCGTACCGAAACAATCAATTCTCCCCGCGAGAAAAAAGCCTGTTCGTTCGAACGCATTTATTTCTCTCGGGGTTCCGACAAAGACATATATCAAGAACGCAAACAATTAGGGAAGAATCTGGTAAGGCCGTTGCTCAAAGCTGTCGATAACGACATTGAGCACACGGTCTTTTCTTTCATTCCCAACACGGCAGAGGTTGCTTTCTTCGGTATGATGGAAGGTTTTGAAGAATACCTCAACCGATTGAAAACCGACTATATCCTTTCCCATCAGAACAACGTTACCCGGGAAGATCTGGAACGTATTCTCTCCATGCGCGTACGTCCCGAAAAAGTCGTTATCAAGGATATAAAATTGCGCACGTTCATCGCCGAAGGCAACACACGCAACGACCTCGCCGCGCACGTATACGATATTACTTACGGCAGCCTGACTCCCTACGTCGACAATCTGGTCGCCATCGACGACAGTATCGTACGCGGCACAACCCTGAAACAAAGCATCATCGGCATACTCGACCGGTTACACCCCAAGAAGATCGTTATCGTCTCATCGTCTCCCCAAGTACGTTACCCCGACTATTACGGTATCGACATGGCCCGCATGGACGAATTCATCGCTTTCAAAGCGGCCATCGCCCTACTTCAAGAACGACGCATGGACGATCTCATTCTCGATGTATACCGTCGTTCAGTGGCTCAGCGTTCGCTTCCCAAAGAGGAAATGACGAATTATGTAAAAGAAATCTATGCGCCGTTTACCGACGAAGAGATTTCGGCTAAAATTGCCCGACTGCTCACTCCTGCCGACACGCAAGCCGAAGTACAAATCGTATACCAAACGCAGGAGGGTCTACGTGCTGCATGTCCCAACCATACGGGAGACTGGTACTTCTCGGGAGACTACCCGACCCCCGGTGGAACAAAACTGGTAAACGAAGCTTTTATCAAATACATAGAAAAAGAGAGATTACCCCTCAAAAACTAAGCGCACTACAATGCAAGCAAAAAAAGAAGTTTTATTGATTCTCGACGACGGAAGCCGCTTCCGCGGGTACTCTTTCGGTTACGACAAGGCCGTAGCCGGAGAGGTTGTATTCAACACCGCCATGACAGGATACCCCGAAAGCCTCACCGACCCTTCTTACTCGGGTCAGATGATGGTTCTCACTTATCCGTTGGTGGGTAACTACGGCGTACCTCGCCAAACGTTTGAAACAAACGGCATATCAACCTTTCTCGAATCGGAGAAAATCCATGCCGAAGCCATTATCGTATCGGATTACTCCGAAAATTACAGTCATTGGAATGCCGTGGAAAGCCTCGGCGAATGGTTGAAAAAAGAAAAAATAGCGGGCATCACGGGTATCGATACGCGCGAACTGACCAAACTGCTCCGGGAAAAGGGTAGCATGAAAGGAAAAATCGTTTTTGAGAATGAAAACGAAATCGATTTTGTCGATCCCAATCTCATCAATCAAGTCGCTCGTGTAAGCTGCAAAGAAGTCATTACATACGGTACCGGAAAAAAACGGGTGGTTCTCGTCGATTGCGGCGTGAAACATAACATTATCCGCTGCTTGCTGAAACGCGATGTAACCGTCGTGAGAGTACCGTGGGATTACGATTTCAACACGCTGGAATTCGACGGGCTGTTTATTTCTAACGGTCCCGGTGATCCCGATACCTGCGAGATAACGGTGAACCACATACGCGAAGCCATGAAAAAGAAGAAACCCATTTTCGGTATCTGCATGGGAAATCAGCTACTCGCCAAAGCCGGCGGAGCCAAAACCTTCAAACTCAAATACGGACACCGAAGCCATAACCAACCGGTGCGCATGGCTGGTACCGAAAAATGTTTCATCACCTCACAGAATCACGGTTATGCCGTCGACAACAATACGCTGGGCGATGACTGGGAGCCTCTTTTCCTGAACATGAACGACGGTACCAACGAAGGAATCCGCCACAAACGGTTACCGTTCTTCTCGGCACAATTCCACCCCGAAGCTGCCAGCGGACCTACCGATACCGAATTTCTGTTCGATACATTTATTGATATGATTTAAAAGCCTCACCCCTATGGATACAACGATAAAAAAAGTTCTGTTATTAGGCTCAGGAGCCTTGAAAATAGGAGAAGCCGGAGAGTTTGACTATTCAGGTTCGCAAGCTCTCAAAGCGCTGCGGGAAGAAGGTATAGAGACCGTCCTCATCAATCCCAACATCGCAACGGTACAAACTTCGGAAGGTGTGGCCGACCATATCTACTTCCTCCCCGTAACTCCCTTTTTCGTAGAGAAAGTCATCGCAAAAGAACGTCCGCAAGGTATTCTGCTCTCCTTCGGTGGCCAAACGGCCCTCAACTGCGGTGTCGCCTTGTATAAAAGCGGAATCCTCGAAAAATACGACGTGCAGGTACTGGGTACTCCCGTACAAGCCATCATGGATACCGAAGATCGCGAACTCTTCGTCAAAAAACTCGATGAAATAGATGTAAAGACCATCAAAAGCGAAGCTGTCGAAAACATTGCCGACGCCCGTGCGGCAGCTGCACGGCTGGGCTATCCCGTCATCATACGGGCCGCATACGCTTTGGGTGGTTTGGGTAGCGGATTCTGCGACAACGAAGAAGAGCTCGACCGACTCGTCGAGAAAGCCTTCTCTTTTTCTCCGCAGGTTCTAGTCGAAAAATCCCTCAAAGGCTGGAAAGAAATCGAATATGAAGTCGTGCGCGACCGCTTTGACAACTGCATCACGGTGTGCAACATGGAAAACTTCGACCCGCTGGGTATCCACACGGGCGAAAGTATCGTCATCGCTCCCTCCCAGACATTAACCAACAGCGAATACCACAAATTGCGCGAGCTGGCCATACGCATCATTCGCCATATCGGTATCGTTGGGGAATGCAACGTGCAATATGCTTTCGACCCCGAATCGGAAGACTACCGCGTCATCGAAGTAAACGCCCGTCTGAGCCGTTCCTCGGCACTCGCATCGAAAGCAACGGGGTATCCATTGGCTTTCGTCGCCGCCAAACTGGGACTCGGTTACGGACTTTTCGACCTGAAAAACTCGGTAACGCAGACGACTTCGGCCTTCTTCGAGCCGGCACTCGACTATGTAGTGTGCAAAATTCCCCGCTGGGACTTGGGTAAATTCCACGGCGTATCCCGCGAACTGGGCAGCAGCATGAAATCGGTGGGAGAAGTGATGGCCATAGGCCGCACTTTCGAAGAAGCCATACAGAAAGGTCTCCGCATGATAGGCCAGGGTATGCACGGATTCGTCGAAAATAAAGAACTGGTCATCGACAACATCGACAAAGCTTTGCACGAACCGACCGACAAACGCATCTTCGTCATCAGCAAAGCCATGCGCGCCGGTTACACCGTAGACCAGATACACGATCTTACCCGCATCGACCGCTGGTTTCTCGAAAAGCTGCACAACATCGTGCGTACAGCCGACGAACTCGAAAAATACAATCAACTCGAAGCCCTGCCCCTCGACTTGTTGAAACAGGCCAAACGTGAAGGATTCTCCGATTTCCAAATCGCCCGGGCCGTACTTAAAGGCGGAGACATGGACGCCAACATTCTGCGCGTGCGCATGTTCCGAAAAAGTCATGGTGTAGTGCCTGTCGTGAAACAAATCGACACGCTCGCCGCCGAATATCCGGCTCAGACCAATTATCTCTACCTGACTTACAGCGGTACGGGAAACGACGTCCGTTACCTCGGTGACCGTCGTTCGGTTGTCGTACTCGGGTCGGGAGCCTACCGTATCGGAAGCTCAGTAGAATTTGACTGGTGCGGGGTAAACGCCCTCAATACCATACGCAAGGAGGGATACCGCAGTGTCATGATCAATTATAATCCCGAAACGGTATCGACCGATTACGACATGTGCGACCGCCTCTATTTCGACGAATTGACTTTCGAGCGGGTGCTCGATATTCTCGACCTCGAAAATCCTCACGGCATCATCGTGTCGACCGGTGGCCAGATACCAAATAATCTGGCACTGAAACTGGCCGATCAGGGTGTGAATATTCTCGGTACTTCTGCCCAAAGCATCGACAATGCCGAAGATCGCAACAAATTCTCGGCCATGTGCGACCGACTGGGTATCGACCAACCGGCTTGGCGCGAACTTACATCTATGGACGACATCAACGAGTTTATCGAGGAAGTAGGATTCCCCGTGCTGGTACGTCCCTCCTACGTGCTATCGGGAGCAGCCATGAACGTATGTTCGAACCACGACGAACTGGTGCGATTCCTCGAACTGGCCGCCAACGTATCGAAAAAACACCCTGTCGTCGTTTCGCAATTTATCGAACACGCCAAAGAGGTGGAGATGGACGCTGTCGCCGAAAACGGAGAAATCATCGCCTACGCCATCTCGGAACATATCGAATTTGCCGGCGTACACTCGGGCGACGCTACCATACAGTTCCCGCCCCAAAAACTTTACATGGAGACCATGCGCCGCGTAAAACGTATCTCGAAACTCATCGCCAAAGAACTGAACATTTCGGGACCGTTCAACATACAGTTCCTCGCCAAAGAAAATGCCATCAAGGTCATCGAGTGCAACTTACGCGCGTCTCGCAGTTTCCCGTTCATCAGCAAGGTACTGAAAATAAATTTCATCGATCTGGCTACACGCATCATGCTGGGACTGCCCGTCGAGAAGCCCCATCATACGCTTTTCGACATCGACTACGTAGGGATCAAAGCTTCGCAATTCTCCTTCTCCCGACTACAAAAGGCCGATCCCGTACTGGGTGTCGATATGGTATCTACGGGAGAAGTAGGCTGTTTGGGCAACGATACCGACTGCGCCATACTCAAAGCAATGATTTCGGTCGGACAGCGCATTCCCGACAAGGGCAAAGGAATCCTGCTCTCGACAGGTACGGCCAAACAAAAAATCGATATGCTCGCCGCTGCCGAAAAATTACATGAAAAAGGATACAAACTCTACGCTACCGGAGGTACTCACAAAATGCTCGCAGGCAACGGCATACCTTCGACACTCGTTGCATGGCCCGGTGAAGATGGAGCTCCGCAAGCCCTCGACCTGTTACACCAAAAAGAGATAGACCTTGTGGTGAATATCCCGAAAAATCTCACCGTAGGCGAGCTCGACAACGGATATAAGATACGCCGCGCTGCCATCGACTTGAATATTCCCCTCATCACCAACTCCCGACTGGCCTCGGCTTTTATCTCGGCTTTTTGCGAAATAGACCTCGACACGCTCGAAATCAAATCATGGGAGGAATATTGATTCCGCCTTTCAATAGCAATGATAGCCCGCCAGAGGCGGGCTATTTTCTTTTTTATAAAAATTCCGCAAACCACTTTTTACATTCGATCGATAATATTTTTCCCATAAAATCCACTTTTCAGGGTAAAAAATACACCTATTATTCCATAAATATCGCTAATTTTGTTTCATAACCACTCTACCCAAAAACCAATTATATACCTAAAAAACACATTTCCATGAAAATCAATAAAATATACTTACTCCTACCGGCCTTTCTCACCATCGCAATATCGGCAGAAGCCCAACTGCCCGACAAAGTAAAATGTTTTCCCGTTAGCCAAGTTAGGTTAACCGAAAGTCCGTTCAAAAACGCACAAGACTTGGATATATGCTATCTTTTAGGATTAAACCCGGATAGACTATTGGCTCCTTATCGTAAAGAAGCCGGACTACCTCCCAAAGCAACCAATTACGGTAACTGGGAAAACAGCGGACTGGACGGACATATCGGAGGTCATTATCTATCGGCTTTGTCTTATATGTACGCAGCAACCGGCAATCAGGAGATAAAAGAGAGGCTCGACTATGTGTTGAATGAATTGGAAGATTGCCAAGAGGCTTCGGGGGACGGATACCTTTGTGGCGTTCCGGGCGGAAAAAACATGTGGGAAGAAATAAGCCACGGAAATATACGAGCCAGCCGTTTCGATTTAAACGGGAAGTGGGTCCCTCTCTACAATATACATAAAATATATGCAGGACTCCGAGACGCCTATATCCAAACAGGAAGTCGAAAAGCAAAAAAAATGCTGGTAAAACTCACGGACTGGATGCTCCGCTTGGTCTCATCTCTAAGTAACACTCAAATACAAGAAATGCTCAACAGCGAACACGGCGGCCTGAACGAAACATTCGCCGACGTCGCCTACATAACCGGCGATAACAGGTATCTGGAACTGGCACACCGATTTTCCCATCAAGAGATACTTCAACCCTTATTGAAGCATCAAGACCTGCTGACCGGCATGCATGCAAATACCCAAATACCCAAAATCATCGGGTTCAAACGCATCGCCGATGTAGAAGGGAATCGGGATTGGAACGATGCAGCCCATTACTTCTGGGAAACGGTCGTGGAACACCGCAGCATCTCAATCGGAGGGAACAGTGTCAGGGAACATTTCAATCCGGCCGATGATTTCAGCAGCATGTTGAGCAATGAACAAGGGCCGGAAACATGCAACACTTACAATATGCTTCGTCTGACAAAAATGCTGTACGAGACAAGCGCCGATGTCAAACTGGTCGATTACTACGAACGAGCTCTTTATAACCATATCCTCTCTTCTCAAAATCCGGTGCAGGGCGGATTTGTATACTTTACGCCGATGCGTCCGGGACACTATCGCGTATATTCACAACCCCAAACCAGCTTCTGGTGCTGTGTCGGCTCCGGCCTCGAAAATCATGCCAAATACGGAGAAATGATTTACGGATATAACGACAAATCCCTATATGTCAATCTTTTTATCCCCTCCACATTGCAATGGGGCAATACAGAAATTATACAGCAAACACATTTCCCCGAAGAAGAAGGTACAACGATAATTGTTTGTCCCCGAAACGGGAAAAAGAAATTTACCCTCTGCCTCCGTTTACCCGGTTGGACAAAACAAGAAGAGTTACACCTATCGGTCAACGACATTCCTCAAAAAATAATGATCAAAGACGGATACATATATCTGACCCGAACGTGGTCGGAAAATGACAAAGTCCGACTAAATCTCCCCATGCATCTATATAGCGTCGGATTACCTGACAAATCTCCGAACTACTCCTTCTTATACGGGCCGGTCGTCTTAGCCGCCCAACTGGGCAAACAAGGGCAGGACGGTCTGTTTGCCGATGACAGCCGGGGCGGACATATTGCCAACGGGAAACGCCTTCCGTTGCAAAACATGCCGATCATTGTAGGCGATACTTCCCGCATTTTATCCCATATAAAAGAGGAAGGCAGTAAACCTCTGACTTTCAAATTAACCGGTATCTATCCGGATAAATACGATGAAATGATATTACAACCTTTTTACCGCTTATACGAATGCCGATATATGGTGTACTGGCCTATACTTTCGGAAAAAGAGTTGCAAACGCATATAAGTCTGTTGACAGAAAAAGAAAAAAGACGCGCCGCACTGGATTCTATTACGACCGATAAAGTTATTTGTGGAGAACAGCAACCCGAAAACGACCATTTCATACAAATGGAAAAATCCCGTATCGGAGACGATGAAGGCACGCACTGGCGAGAAACAAACAATTGGTTCTCCTATCGTATGAAAACAGGAGAAGAAAGCGCAAATAAAGTATACATTCTATTCCGACCGGAATTCAGACGCGATGCCCGCATAGAAATAAATGGGAAGGAAGTGGGAAAATTGACCGATCGCCGACAATTATCCGACGTATCCGTTGCAGAATTCGATATACCCGAACCCCTGCGATTTCAAAACGAATTAACCGTAAAGATATGTAAAGGCAACGAAAAAGTAACTCCTCATATCTACGAGATACGCCTCATCTGTCGGTAATTAACACGCCGCGTCTCATGGCAACGTCATTCCGAACGAATGTGAGGAATCTCCTCTTTCTTACTAACAGCAGTGGCAATTGTACTCACTCATAGCAGGAGATTCTTCGGTACTCTGTACCTCAGAATGACATACACGTGGCATGGGGTTTATTGTCATCTCGAACGAATGTGAGAGATCTTTTGCAAAATCGCTTGGGTGGAGTTGCTTCGCTACTGCTTAGCATGACATCGTACTGTCATTCCGAATAAATATGAGGAATCTTGTGCTGTTTGTTTGAGATTCTTCACTTCATTGTGTTCCGTTCAGAATAACATTCATTTCTCAAGAGATTCTTCAAGGCAAAGCCTTTCAGAATGACATTGTACCGTAAGGGTGCATCACTTGGTAGGAGATTCTTCCTCCCTCTACGGTCGTCGGAATGACAACAACTGTCATTCCGAGTGAGGTCGACAGGCCGACGAGGAATCCCATAGATCCTTTACAGATTTGTCATGCTGGGCGTATGCGAGGGATCTCTAATTCTTCATTTTTCCAATAGTTACGATAGCCCGTTCTCGAGAGGCTATTTTTCATGTCGATACACTACGATAATCCGGCAAATACCTATCCGAATTACTCCGATATGAAAAACTTCACATCGCCCGTCAAACTTTATCGGGAAATAATTGTTATCTGTATATATCTACCTCAACAATACACATCATGCATATAAAACATCTATCTGCAATTTTTTTGCTTATTGCCTTATCATTATCTATAAGCCACAAGACCGAAGCCTGTACACGCGCCGTATATCTGGGAGAAAACGGACTCGTCATTACAGGACGAACCATGGACTGGAAAGAAAATATTCCTACCAATCTCTACATTCTTCCCCGAGGAATATTCCGACAGGGTTACGACACCGGAAATACCGTGCGTTGGACATCGAGATACGGCAGTATCGTAGCTTCGGGTTATGAAATGGGCACAAGCGAAGGTATGAACGAAAAAGGCCTCGTAGCAAGTCTGCTGTATTTACCCGAGACCGTTTATTCACAACCGGGCGATACCCGTCCCATTATGGGTATAAGTATATGGGCGCAATACGTACTCGACAACTTCGCCACTGTAAGTGAAGCCGTGGAAGATTTGCAAAAAGACGCATTCCGCATAGATGCACCGAGTATGCCCAACGGATCGGCGTCGACCTTGCATATGGCGATTACCGACACAACCGGAAATAGCGCGATCATCGAATACCTCGACGGAAAAATCTCAATACATGAGGGGCGGCAATACCGGGTACTGACCAACTCGCCCAGTTACGACAAACAACTGGCCATCAACGAATACTGGCAAAACATAGGTGGACTGGTGATGCTACCGGGTACAAACCGATCGTCCGACCGGTTTACGCGAGCCTCGTTCTATATCGGTGTACTTCCCCGTACTGCCAGCCATAGAGACGCCTTAGCTGGTGTATTCGGCGTCATGCGGAACGTGTCAGTACCTTTGGGAATCACGACGTCTCAACAACCGGAAATTTCATCGACCCGGTGGCGTTCCGTATCTGATCAAACCAACAAGGTTTATTATTTCGAATCGACTCTAAGTCCGAATACATTTTGGGTAGACCTTAAAAAAATGGATTTTAATCCCAAAAGCGGTATAAAGAAACTGACTTTGACCGATGGAGAAATCTATACGGGCGAAGCCAACCGGGCTTTCAAACCGAGCAAGCCCTTTCAATTTTTATTCCGTCTGCCTCAATAAGCAATATATGTTTCTCAATCCCGGGCAGTAGACCTCTGCACTATCGAAGTAAGTCTACCACGCCATCAAGCCTGTCATTTACTTGACGGGCTTTATTTTTCATAGACCGATCCTTCATCTCTACTCCCATCATTTTTTCATAATCTGTGAAAAAGTACTCTCGTTTCCGATTTTATCAAAACCGTTTTATTCGCACCTGTCATCGCATCGATTTTTTTACGAAAAAAGAAAAATAGCAACGATAGTGTTAAAAAATACTATCGTTGTAACTTTTAGATACGAATCGGCGTCTAATTTTAAAAAATGGTTCTATTTGTTCAATAAAATTCTTTCGCCATGAAAAAATCTTTCGTTACCTTCACAACGGTTACCGTACTCTTGTTCGGCTTGACATCATGCATTACCATCATCGCGGCATCGCCGTCCTCAGATTGGCCCGATCATAAAACAATAACGGCCAGTAAGAAATACGAAACCAAAAACATTACAACAAGTGAATTCAATGCCATATCTACCAGTTCGTCCGTAAACGTCATCTACACCCAAGCCACCGGGGAACCATCGGTCGAAATCTATGCTCCCGATAACGTAATCGACTATATCTCTGTCGAAGTAAAGGGTAAAACGCTCGTCGTCGGTATGACAAAAAACATCAGGATAAAGGGACAGCACAAAAAAGAGGTACATGTCTCGGCACCCGCCGTCGATAATCTCAAAGCATCGAGCTCGGGCGATATTATCCTGAAAAACGGTCTTACAGCAACCGGTAAAATCGGTATGAAAGCAAGCAGCAGCGGCGACATAAAGAGTAACGATAATATTTCCTGCACGACCCTTACTTTATCGGCCAGCAGTTCGGGTAACATCGAACTGAAAAATATTTCCTGTACCGACTTATCGGCCCAAGCCAGTTCATCAGGAGATATCGATCTCTCGGGAAAATGCGAAAATGCAACCTATAAAGTATCAAGTGCAGGAGATATAAAAGCCAGAAACCTGAAAGCCGTAAATGTAAAGGCAGAAACCAGTTCGTCCGGAGATATCGACCTCTCGGGAGAATGCGAAAATGCAACCTACAAAGCATCGAGTTCAGGAGATATAAGAGCAAAAAACTTGAAAGCCATAAATGTAAAAGCCGAAACCTGTTCGTCCGGAGATATCAGTTGTCATGTATCGGGCAAACTCTCTGGTAAGGCATCGAGCGGTGGAGAGATTTTTTACAAAGGGAATCCCTCCGAGATCGATTTTTCTCCGAAAAAGGGATTGAAAAAAATCGATTGATCATCGATCCAAGTTATATAAAAAAGTGCCGGTAAATACAATTTATCGGCACTTTTCGAGTTTATAGAATGTGCGCCCCGAAAACCGGGGTCGCCTATTTATGCACATGAGATATAAAAGATACCTGCTCCTCCTGCTGTTGGTACTGCCGAGTATGGTTCGATTGCGGGCGCAAGACGACACGCAATTGAGCCAATATTGGGCCATGCCCTCTTATTATAATGCCGGTGCCGCAGGTATTTACGAAAAATTGAACTTACGAGCCGCCACCCGACAACAATGGGTAGGTATGCCGGGAGCCCCAAAATCTTTTCTGGTACTGGCCGACATGCCATTGCGTTTCCTCAAAGCCGACCACGGTATAGGGCTACAACTCTCGAACGACAGTTACGGTCTTTTCAAAACGACGTCGTTCGGCATACAATACGCTTATAAAGTAAAATTATGGGGTGGGCAGTTGAGCCTCGGATTGCAATTGGGACTTATCAGCCAAATATTCGACGGAACCGAAGTATTTATTCCCGAAAGCGACTATCACCAACAGACCGATGATGCCATACCCACGAGCGAAGTACAGGGAACGGCTTTCGATGTAGGATTCGGCGTGTACTACACACACAAATATTTCTATGCGGGACTGTCGTCAACCCACCTATCCCAACCGGCAATTTCGTTCGACGAAAATTACGAAGGCTCGATCACCCGCGCATATTATTTCATAGCAGGAGGCAATATTCCTCTGAGAAATGCGTTATATGAAGTGCAACCGTCGATGATGGTAAAAACGACCTTTCAAATGACGCAAGCCGAATTGACGTTGAGATTGAGATATAACCGGTTTATCTGGGGCGGACTGGCTTACCGATGGAACGAAGCGATTATTTTCATGGCCGGTTGCGAATTCAAAAATTTCCTGCTGGGATATTCCTACGACTATTCCACCTCGGCCATACAGAAAGCGTCGAGCGGAAGTCATGAAGTATTTATCGGTTACAGCATGAAACTCGAACTATCAAAAGGAAAGAAAAACAAACATAAAAGCATAAGGATATTATAAACATGTATATGAAACGATACATCTCATTCCTCGGCCTCGCCGCCATTTTGAGCGGTTGCGCCTCATCGGGAAGTTCCAACGGAGGAGAACTCATCGGTGTGGGAGGTATGGCCTGGGGCGAACCCACTCCTTACGGCATGGTACTCGTAAAAAGAGGCTCCTTTGAAATGGGTCATAACGAAAGCGACAGTCTTTGGGGAACAAGACCCAACGCACGGTCGATTTCGGTCGATGCTTTCTGGATGGACGATACCGAAATCACCAATTCGGAATACAAACAATTCGTTTACTGGGTACGCGACTCGATTATCCGTGAACGACTGGCCGACCCGGCTTACGGCGGAAACGAAGCTTTCAAAATCGAAGAGGACCGTATGGGAAACCCTGTTACCCCGCATCTCAACTGGGCCAAAGCCATTCCCTGGCGCAACCCGACCGAAGACGAAGCGCGGGCTATCGAAAGCGTCTACCGCATCGATCCCATCTCGGGCAAAAAGGTTCTCGATGTTACTCAGCTCAATTACCGCTACGACGTGTATAACCACACCGAAGCAGCCAAACGTCGTAACCGAATGGATCCCGCCCGTCGGGTATTGAACACCGATATTACTCCGGGCAACGAAGAAATACTCATCTCGAAAGATACCGCTTTCATCAACGATGACGGTCAGATCGTTACGCAGACCATCATACGGCAACGGCAGAGCGAATTCGATTTCCTCAACACCTATATTATCAATATCTACCCCGATACGACAGTATGGGTCAACGATTTCAACAACGCATACAACGAGCCGTATATGCGCATGTACTTTTCCCACCCGGGTTATAACGACTACCCTGTCGTAGGCGTCTCTTGGGAACAGGCGAATGCATTCTGCGTATGGCGGACCAACCTTTTGCATTCTGCCATGACCCCCGACCGCATGGCAGAACCTTATCGTCTGCCGACCGAGGCCGAATGGGAATACGCCGCCCGTGCCGGGAAAAGCGAGAACAGCTATCCCTGGGACGACAACGGTACGGCCAGCGATAAAGGGTGCTTCTATGCCAACTTCAAACCGATGAAAGGAAACTATCTGCAAGACGGCAACCTGATTACTTCGCGCGTAGGCATTTATCCGCCCAATGAATTCGGCCTCTACGACATGGCCGGCAACGTATCGGAATGGACCTCTACCGCTTACACCGAATCGGTAGACCAATACACGAGCGACATGAATCCCGATTACCGCTACAACGCCGCCAAAGAAGATCCCTACCGTATGAAACGAAAAATCGTACGCGGCGGTTCTTGGAAAGACGTGTCGAATTTCGTCCGCTCCGATATACGCATGTGGGAATACCAGAACGAACAACGTTCCTACATAGGTTTCCGTTGCGTACGCACGCAAATGGGATTTGCCAAAGGCCGTAAAAATTAACCGAAAAAAAGTTTGCCATCATGGGAAAATACAAGAGATATAAAAACAGCATCGAAAAATTTCTCTCGGGAGACTCGGGAAAACGATTTTTCAACTTTGCATACAGTATTGGCGCCGCGATCGTCATTTGGGGCGCACTTTTCAAAATCCTACACCTACCGGGCGGAAACGTCATGCTTTCGATAGGTATGGGTGTGGAAGTAGTAATGTTTATACTCACGGCTTTCGACCGTCCGGCCAAAGAATATCATTGGGAAGAAGTATTTCCCGTACTGGCATCGAAAGATCCGGAAGACCGTCCCGACTTCAAAAACGGAGGCGGTATCGTCATCAACGGAAACATGGCCGGAGAAAACGGTATTGCCGTATCGGGTGCGGAAGCCCGGCGCATCGCCGGCATTCCCTCGAATATCGAGGTGAGCGAGGAAGACACGCAAAATCTCTCGAACAGCATACAGAAACTCTCGGCTGCCGCCGACCAGATTTCCCGTATGGCCGAGCTTACCGATGCTACACAGAAATATCTCGACCAAATGGCTGCCATATCGGAGCAGATGATACAATTCAGGCAAGCTACACAATCGCTTACCGACGTATCGAACCTCCTGCTCGACTCCTATCGTAACATCACCGACAACAGCGACGGCATAACCAACAATACTCAGGGATATGTCGAACAGATGGAATCGCTCAACCGCAACATCGCCGGCTTGAACACCATCTACGAAATACAGTTGAAGAGCATCAGTTCGCAACTCGACAACATCGACCGCGTAAATGTGGGCTTGCGAAATATACGCGAAATGTACGAAGGGTCGATGCACGACAGTTCCCGTTACTGCGAAGAGGTGGAAAAGATGACCCAGTACATGGCCCAACTCAACTCGGTATACCGCAACATGCTCACGGCCATGACCGTAAACATGTACAATCAACCCGCACGTCAGGAACAACCTCAAAACCCGAATCCGACCGATAACACCAACGGTAACGCATAACACCCGCAAAACGGAATATGGCATCACACAACTCAAATATGTCGCCTCGGCAGAAGATGATAAACCTCATGTATATCGTCTTGACCGCCATGCTGGCTCTGAACGTATCGTCGGACGTACTCAACGGATTCCGCCAAGTCGAAGAGGGATTGGTGCGTACGACCGAGAACGTTGCGGTACAAAACGAGTCGCTCTATGACGAACTCACCACCTATTACCGCAACAATCCCGAAAAATCGGGAGAATGGTACATGAAAGCAACAGCCGTACACCAACGTACCGACTCTCTCTATAACTACATTTCTTCGCTGAAACAACGTATCGTACGCGAAGCCGACGGGAAAAACGGCGATGTAAACAACATCGTGCGCCAAGACGATCTCGAAGCAGCCTCATTCATCATGCTCTCGCCCACCACCCGAGAAGGACGTAAATTACGGGAATCTCTCATCGGGTACAGCGAAATGGTCAATGAAATGATAAGCGACACGGTAAGACAAAAGCTTATCAACGAATACCTTTATCCCCGCATGTCGAAAACAGCTGTCGGCGAAAAGAAAACGACATGGGAAGAGGAGAATTTCGAAAACATGCCCGTCATAGCGGCCATCACATTGCTGACTAAGATACAAAGCGACTTGCGGTCGGCCGAAAGCGAGATTTTACACACGCTGTTAAAAAACATCGACAAGGGTGATGTACGCGTCAACCAACTCAACGCCTACGTCATACCCTCTTCCAGAACCGTGATACGAGGAGGCAAATACTCGGCCAATATCGTATTGGCCGCCATAGATACAACAATGGCTCCCGTCATCAACATCGACGGGAAGCAGCTGCCCAACAGCAAAGAGGGCCTCTATGAAGTAACTTGCAATCGCTCGGGTATCTACAACATCGACGGTTTTCTCGAAGTCCCCCACGGCGACGGATCGTCGACCCGACACCCTTTCCATACCTCTTACACGGTCGTGGAACCGTCGGCGACCGTATCGGCCACGATGATGAATGTTCTTTACGCCGGTATCGACAATCCTCTGAGCATTTCGGTTCCGGGAGTACCCAACCACTCCGTATCGGCTGCCATCAAAGGGGGGCGCATAACCCGAAACGGAGATACATGGCAGGTTCGGCCCTCGAAAGTCGGTGAAGACGTCGTCATCACCGTAACAGCCGCCATGAACGGGAGAAACCAAGTTGTCAATACAACCACATTCAGGGTACGCCAATTGCCCGATCCCATGCCTTTCATCGCATACAAAGACGAAAACGGGAATACCCAACGATATAAAGGCGGGCGACCTTTCCCCAAAGCCCGGTTGCTCGCTGCGCCCGGTATCGAAGCGGCTATCGACGACGACCTGCTGAATGTCGAATACACGGTATTGAGTTTCGAGACTGTATTTTTCGACTCGATGGGCAACGCAATTCCCGAAGTATCGGACGGCAGTAAATTTTCTCAACGACAGAAAGACAGTTTCCGCCGACTGTCCCGGGGCAAACGGTTCTACATATCCCGCGTAAGGGCACTGGGCCCCGACGGAATAGAGAGAGACCTCTCCCCCATAGAGATTATTGTAAACTGATTATAACGCATAAGTAACATACGATTATGAAAATCACGGTAAAACATATTTTGGTTCTCCTCGGAGTATGCGCCATGCTACCGATATGCGAGGCACAAAATACTGTTGTGCGCCGCAGCAGTACGGCAACAAACAGAACCGACAAAAACGGACTTACGGTAAGGGCAAAAACACTGTACGAGACCGGTGAACCTTCCGAAGCCGATATACCCTGGACTCGCGGTATCTACCGGCAAATCGACTTGACACAAGAAAAAAACATGCCGCTATATTACCCAGAAGAAATCATAGACGGGCAGGAAAATCTCTTCCGCGTACTGTTGGGTCTTGTCGCTTCGAATAAAATAAAGGTTTATGAATATCTCGATGGTCGAGAAATATTCACCGAGGAATACGAGGTGAAAGTGGAAGACATGCTCGAACGTTTCCATATCCTCTACGAAGTAAAAGCGGGACGTACAGCCAAACGGAATACCTATATCATCGAAGAGAGCGACGTGCCTTGCAATGAGGTCTTGTCGTATTACGTCAAGGAGAAATGGATCTTCGACCAACGCTCTTCGACCTGCTATCCCGTCATCGAGGCGATCTGTCCGGTACTGCACCGCGTGGGCGACTTCGGCGGGGAAGCCGTGCGTTACCCCATGTTTTGGGCCCGGTACGACGATATACGTCCCTACTTGGCACAACACTATATCATTACCGACAACATGAACAACGTACGCAACTACACGTATGATGATTTCTTCAAACTGCGCATGTTCACCGGTGAAATATACAAAACTCAAAATCTGAGAAATATGTCGCTCGTACAGCTCTATCCGACTCCCGAAGCACAAGATAGCGCCCGGAAAGTAATAGAGGGTCAGCTGCAACAATTCGACCGCAGCTTATGGGTCGCCGGGGAGAGTGAAACAGCCACGGTACAAGCACCCAAGAGCAAAACCGAAGAGAACAAAAGCCATACGGAATCTGTCAACAACAAAGCCGAGGAACCGACCCAAGTAAAATCGACACGCTCATCGAGAGGATCGACCCAAAGCACCGTTTCAAAAACAAAATCAAAAAGCCCGAAAAAATCGGTAAAACAACGCAGCAGCCGTAGTTCGGCTCCGACTTATTCGGTACGACGCACGCGATAATCCGTTACCCGATATTCTCAATATAACAAAAAAGCCGCCTCCTCAGAGACGGCTTTTTATTCAATCATATAAATAACGGCAAAAAACGTCCTTTTCAAAAAAAAGAATGGCTACATTTGTAAATATCATTCACCGACATTTTTCCGAAAGAAAGTATGACGGAAACATATCGATAAATACATGAAAATCCAATCGTATGAAAAAAATCATCAATCCGTGGTTACACAAAGAAGGGTACTATTGTTTCGGTTGCGCACCCAACAATGAAGCCGGCGTAAAAATGGAATTTTACGAAGACGGCGACGATGTGGTAAGCATTTGGAAACCGGAAGCCAAATACCAGGGTTGGATCAACACCCTGCATGGAGGCATACAAGCGGTCCTGCTCGATGAAATATGTGCGTGGGTCATTTTACGCAAGTTACAAACGACCGGTGTAACATCGAAAATGGAAACACGGTATATGAAGTCGATCGAAACGACCGACCCATACGTTACTTTACGCGCCCGTATCGTTGAGCAAAAACGCAACATCATCATTCTCGAAGCAACAATAAATAACTGTAAAGGTGAATTGTGTACCAAAGCCATATGTACTTATTTCACTTTCGCTCCGGAAAAAGCTCGCAGCGAAATGCAATTTCTCGGCTGCGAAACCGATAACGAAGAGGTCGATCCTCGGCCTTAAACACGTGGCTTGAAGGTTGCTCGCATACGGACTCTTACTCCACCTTAGAATTGGCTTTTCATCGCTACGAGATTCCTCGCATATGCTCGGAATGACAGTACGACGTCTTGCTGAGCAGTAGGGAAGAATCTCTATGCTACACGAGTAAAAGTGTGAGATTCCTCACATTCGCTCGGAATGACAACTACTGTCATCTCGATGTGCAGAGTGCCGAAGAATCTTCTATTAAGTTATAGATCTCTCACATTCGTTCGAGATGACAATAAACCCCATGCCACGTGTATGTCATTCTGAGGTGCAGAACACCGAAGAATCTCCCACAACAAATCCCCACAACCTATACCGGCACAAAGCAAGTAAAAATGAAAACCCGCTTTCTTAATGAAGGCGGGTTTTCCAATTCTTACTCGAATATATTCCCTAATAGGCTTTTTCTTCGCCATGAATCATATTGGTTACAGTCTTGAACATGATACGAATATCGAGCCAAAAGTTCCAATGCTCTATATACCAAATATCGGCTTGTACCCGACCGGCCATTTCCGTGAGCTCTTTCGTTTCTCCCCGAAAGCCGTTGACCTGAGCCCAACCGGTAATACCGGGCTTGACAAAATGACGCACCATGTAACGGTCGATGAGACGAGCATACTCTTCATTGTGCTTGAGCATGTGCGGACGCGGACCGACCAAACTCATATCGCCCTTGAATACATTGATAAACTGAGGCAACTCATCGAGATTGGTCCGACGTAAGAAGTCTCCCACTTTGGTTTTACGTGGATCGTCTTTCGTTGCCTGCAAAGTATCACTTTGGGCATTGACTTTCATACTGCGGAACTTTATACACTCGAAAACTTTTCCGTCCAACCCATTCCGTTTCTGCTTAAAATAAACCGGCCCTTTCGACGACAATTTAATGGCGATTCCCACGAAAATATAAATAAACGGATATATCGTACACAGGAAAAGCCCCGAAATGATGATATCAAAAAGGCGCTTTTCAAAACGTTTACCGGGACTGCTCAACGGCTCGCGCCGTATGGCCAACACGACAACATCATCAAATGTTTCCATGACCATGTTTCGTTTGAGATAATTACGCAAATTGGGAACGCTATAAAACCGAATAAGATTCCCTTCGCAATAGTTGATTATAGGCAATATATCATTGGCACGATTCGACGTCAATCCGCAATATACCTCCCCTATATTTTTATGGTCCCCCAACCACGGTAAAGCATCGGCTACATTGCCCAGTTTTATAACTCCCGCAGGAAATCCGACCAACTCTTTATCCGAAAACACACCGATGAGATTATATCCCATAAACGGAACCTGCATCTTCTCGGCAATCTCTTTCAGGTTATCGCCATCGCCGACAATCACCACATTGACGATATCCCGCCGTCTGATTCGTAAATTCTGAACCACACGACGCAAAAACAGACGTTCGAGAGAGAGAAATACAAACAACAATACATAATAAATCGCCATGATTTTCCATGACCGCGACAAAGTCATGTTCATATAGGAAAGAAAAGCGATGATGAGAAAATGGTCGACGACGACACGCACGACTCTCGCCAAAACATTCTCGGCCCGTACAATGCGGTTGAACAAAACGACTCCTGCCAACTTATAACAAATGATATAAAAAACATTCACCGCAATCCAATAATGCGGATCGGTAAGATCGAGAATATGCCACGACAAACAATCGCTTAAAGCATAAAGCGCCCAATATAAACTGTTCACGACAAGCAGGTCGGCAAACAATACAATAAGTTTGTAATACGGATAATTCCGTGTCGACGAGTAACTGTTGAGCATACGTTTAATTTTTGTCCGTTATTTCTCCCTCCCGGATTATTTTCTTTCCAAGACAGATGTTCTTTTCATTCTATTAAAAAATTCTACACTTATAACCATAAAAACGATATGGTTGTTCCCCTTTCCCTGCATGCGGATACCCGGCTACACCGGACGCTTCTATCGAGGTTTATAACCACATTCAGCACACCGCATGTTCCCCAATATAAATATCTGCAAATAATAGAGCAAAAATACAAATCAAAAGAGATTTTCACAAGAATCTCCACCTTTATTTTTATAAAAACTTTTTTCATACCACTTCCCAAAACCGTAAAGGCAGCCAAACACCGAAAGGAACCTTCTTGTTTTTAACGATATGAATTCTCTATTTCGTGGGGAAAAACCTTTCGGGGGTATCCTGTCGGAAAGAAATTTAATAAAAAAGAGACTTCTAAAAGTCGAAAAATATATAAAGCTTCGCCCATAATACAAGGAATGCATGGTACTTTCGGAATAAATTCCTATCTTAGCTACAATCCATTCTCTATATAATATAGAACGGATCAATAAAAATATAACCGGAATATCCTGACGGAAACATAAAAACGTTCGTCCACAAAAAATACTCGCAATTATGGGAAATCAAGTAGAAATCATCTGTAAAAATAATGGAAAGACCCTTCTTGTCGATGAAGGGACAGCTCTTATCGACATATATAAAACAGCCGGTGTAGAACTACCGTATCAGGTCTTGTGCGCACAAGTAAACAACCGTACCCGGGATTTGTCATACAGGGTGTACCAACCCAAACAAATCATGTTCTCGGATGCCTCGCATATCATGGGTATGCGCATGTACGTACGTTCGCTCTGCTTTGTCCTATACAAAGCGGTTACCGAATTGTTTCCGGGGACACGTCTCCGCATCGAACATTCGGTCTCGAACGGTTATTTCTGTTGCCTCAATCAACGGGAGGAAATACCCCATGACACCGTGGAATTACTGAAAGAACGCATGCGTGATATCATCAGGCGAGACCTGCCGTTCGAACGTATACAATCGACAGCCGAAGTCGCTGCAGGACATTTCAGGGAACAGGACATGTGCGATAAAATAGACCTCATAGAAACATTGCATCCCCTTTACGCAACGTACTACAAACTCGGGAATCTGTATGACGTATATTACGAATACCTGTTGCCGTCGACGGGATATTTGAAAGTTTTCGACCTTATAAAATACCACGACGGTATGTTGCTCATACCCCCCAAAAGAAAAAATCCCAATGAGCTATCTGAGGTAGTTCCACAAGATAAAATGTTCAATGTATTCAAAGACAATCTGAAAATAAGTGAAATCGTCGGTTTGAACAATGTGGGGGACATGAATCGCGCCATACTGAAACATACGTCGGGCGACCTAATAAAAGTTACCGAAGCACTGCACGAGAAACAAATCTCCCGCATCGCCGATCAAATCACCGCCCGACACAACAGCCAGAAAGGCGGAGCCCGTATTATTCTCATCTCCGGCCCCTCATCGTCGGGAAAAACGACTTTTTCCAAAAGGTTGTCGATACAACTCATGACCAACCTATTGATACCTATCACCATATCGCTCGACAATTATTTCCTCGACCGGGAACAAACACCCCGGGACGAGAAAGGCGACTATGACTACGAATCGTTATATGCTCTCGATTTGGAATTATTCAACCGGCAACTCAATGATTTATTACAAGGTAAAGAGGTAAGCCTGCCCACTTATAATTTCGAGACCGGGAAAAAAGAGTTTCGGGGCAACACATTGAAGATGAAAGATTCGGACGTTTTGGTTCTGGAAGGCATACACGCCCTGAATCCCGCACTGACCCCGAATATCGAGGAACATCAAAAATTCCTCATCTACGTATCGGCCCTGACCACCCTATCCATCGATGACCACAGTTGGATACCGACTGCCGACAACCGCCTGTTGCGGCGTATCATCAGAGACGTAAAATACAGGGGAACATCGGCACAAAAAACCATAGCCCGCTGGGCCAGCGTGCGGGCCGGTGAAGAGAAATGGATTTTTCCCTATCAGGAAAACGCCGATGCCATGTTCAATTCTTCTCTGTTATTTGAATTGGCTGTCATCAAGCAGCAGGCCGTTCCGGCCCTGATGTCTGTTCCCGAAAACAGTTCCGAATACGACACGGCAAAACATTTGTTAAAACAGCTCTATTATTTTCTCCCTCTCGAAGAAAATGAGATACCTTCGACCTCGCTTTTACGAGAATTTCTCGGGGGCAGCAGTTTTATTTATTAAAAACAGATTATGCGTACAGATATAGATGCCGTATTTACCGACTTCGGAGGTGTACTCCTCCATTTGGATTTCGAACGTTGTTTTGATACATTCCACCTTCTGGGAGCGGAAACGCCGAAAGAAATACTCTTCAAGTCTCCCGAATTTGTCCGCCTGATGCGGAATCTCGAAACAGGACAAATAGATGACGATGATTTTTTCAACGGCCTACGAGATTTATTACATATCCGAGCCGATAATACCCAGATGCGCTCGGCATGGAACACGATCATCGGTACCGTACCCGAATATAAACTGAAAGTCATACGCGAAATACGACGACACCACCGGCTCTATATGGTCAGCAATACCAATGCCCCGCATTTCGATTACACCCGTCAGACCCTTTTCCGAGGAGAAGGGCTGACGGTAGATGATTATTTCGACAAGCTCTATTTATCCCACGAAATCCATGCCGTAAAACCGGAGGAAGAATTTTACCTCAAAATTCTGAACGATAGCGGTGAAAATCCATCGAGGAGCATTTTTCTCGACGATCTCCCCGCCAACATACAGGGTGCAGAGAAAGCGGGGTTCAAAGCATATCTGATCGATCCGGAGGAAGATCTGAGGAAAAAGATAACAGAAATATTGGCGTAATAGGAGAAAATGAGCTATCTTCGTTTTCGGAATAGAATCACAGAGAAGTGCTACCATGCTCAAGCAAGAACAAAAATTACAACAACGACAGACCTTATCTCCTCAACAAATACAGGCGATACGTCTTCTTGAATTGCCGGAGATAGAGCTGGAAGAGCAAATTAAACAAGAACTCATCGACAACCCCGCTCTCGATGAAGGAGAAGAACATATCTCGCCCGAAGATGAGGGCGATACAACATCGGGAGAAAACGAAGACTCTTCTTCGGACGAAAGCGCCGAAGATTTGATGATGGGCGACTATAACAACAACGACGAAATACCGTCATATCTCGACCGGGAACTGCCGGGAGAAAACTCTCCCCGAGAAGAAATTCCTGTTTCGGGAGGCACGACTTTCCACGATTATTTGCTGGAACAACTGCACCTGAGAGAACTCTCCGACCAAGATAAACACGTTGCCGAATACATCATCGGAAACATCGACGATAACGGATATTTACAACGTACCTTACCGGCTATATCGGACGATTTGATGTTCCAAGTAGGACTCGACATACGGGTCGAAAAACTGGGAGAACTTTTACAAATTATTCAAGACTTCGATCCGGCCGGCGTGGGAGCATCGGACTTGCAGGAATGCCTAAAACTCCAACTCGAACGCCGACGCGGAACAACAACGGCTCAACTGGCCTATGAAATCATAGATAAGGCATTCGAAGCATTCAGCAAACGGCATTACGAAAAGATACAGCGCCAATTCAACATATCCGAATCCGACCTAAAAGCCGCCATACAGGAAATATCCCAACTAAATCCCAAGCCGGGAAGCAGTTGGAACGATTCTTTCTCGGAAAGCATGACTCATATCAGCCCCGATTTTATCGTCGACGAAAACGACGGCGAACTCGTTTTATCCTTGAACAACAGCAATATTCCCGCACTACGCATAAGCCGCAACTATAACGAGATGCTGAGCGACTATACGGGAAACAAAGCCAACCAGACTCGCGAAAAACGAGATGCACTCCTTTTTATCAAGCAAAAAATCGATGCGGCACAATCGTTCATCAATGCCATACAACAAAGGCAGCAGACCCTGCTGACAACCATGCAGGCCATACTCGACCGACAACAGGAATTTTTCCTTACGGGAGACGAAAGCCGTCTGCGTCCCATGATTCTGCGCGATATTGCCGAACAGACAGGCTACGACATATCGACCATCTCCCGCGCAACGAGTAATAAATATGTGCAGACCCAGTTCGGAATATATCCGTTGAAATATTTCTTTTCGGAATCGATGCAAAACGAGTCGGGAGAAGAATTTTCGTCCCGTGAAATCAAAAAGATATTGCAAGAAAGCATAGCAAACGAAGATAAACGCACTCCTCTCACCGATGACAAACTGTGCGAACTGCTGAAAGAGCAAGGTTATACCATAGCCCGACGCACCGTAGCCAAATACCGGGAACAGTTGGGGTTGCCTGTTGCCCGTTTGAGAAAAGTCATATAATATTGCGACATGAAAAAATCGGCACAAATACTATCTGTCATATTTCACCCTTACCTTCTGCCTCTTTACGGCGGAGGCATGATCGTATCGTACAGCTTTCTCGAAATACTCCCCGTCTCGATCAGACTACTTATAGTCAGCGGGATTTTTCTCTTTTCGGGAATTCTGCCCATGCTGTTCCACCTCACTCTTTCGCTGTTCTATCTGAACAAAAGTGAAAAGAAACCGTATGTACGGCTTACCGAAATCTTGTTGTACACCGTATTCCTTATCTTTGCCACCATATACTTGCACAAACTCAATCTGCCGTACTGGACACAAGGCTACTTGGCCGGTGCAGCATTGTCTTCGGCTCTTACATGGATTATCAATATCTCGGGCTGGCGCATCAGTTTCTTTATGAGCGGTCTGGGTGCGTTAATGGGACTAGTCGTCATGATGTCTCTCGTATATTCCCCTATACCCATAGGCTTGCTTATCGCTCTGATAGTCATTACGGGAATGATGGGCACTACCCGTCAACTGCTCGACCGAAATACATTCGCCCAAATCTTGACCGGCTGGATATGCGGTCTCATCTGCGTTCTTCTCGTAACCCAAGTTTTCCGATATAATTTATTTTCATTTACATAAACACACAATATGAATCCTATCGTAAGCATTATCATGGGCAGCACTTCCGACCTGCCTATTATGGAAAAAGCCGCTCAACTGCTGAATGATTTCGAAATTCCTTTCGAAATGAATGCTTTATCGGCGCATCGCACACCCGAAGAAGTGGAAACATTCGCTAAAAACGCCGAAGCTCGCGGAATCAAAGTAATTATTGCTGCTGCCGGTATGGCTGCCCACTTACCGGGTGTCATCGCAGCATCGACCCCACTGCCCGTCATCGGAGTCCCCATCAATTCGACGCTCGACGGTATGGACGCTCTTCTCGCCATTGTACAGATGCCTCCGGGAATACCGGTTGCGACGGTAGGTATCAACGGTGCTCTCAATGCCGCTATTCTGGCTGTGCAAATGCTTTCTCTCGGAGACGAACAACTTGCCGGAAAATTGAAAAATTACAAAAAAGGGTTGGCTAAGAAAATCGTCGATGCCAATGAAAAACTCGCCCAAGTAAAATACGCATTCAAAACCAATTAATTCAGAACCCTCGATTGCCGGTTCCGGGATATGGCGTTTCTTCGGCCATCCCCCGAGGCGGCAATCGTTTTTATATTTGTGCTATGGATCTTTTCAATTACCATCGCCGCTCCACAACCGAAGTGCACATCGGGAATACTCCCTTAGGAGGGAACAACCCCATACGCATACAATCGATGACCAATACGCACACTCACGAAACCGAACCGTGTGTGGAACAATGTATACGCATCATCGACACAGGTGCCGATTACGTAAGACTCACGGCACAGGGTACACGAGAGGCAGAAAACCTTGCCCACATCGAAGATGAGTTGCACCGCAGGGGATACCATACTCCGCTGGTTGCCGATATACACTTCAATCCGCATGTCGCCGATATAGCCGCCGGCATCGTCGAAAAAGTACGTATCAACCCCGGTAATTTCGTTGATAGCGCACGTACCTTCAAACACATCGATTATACCGATGAAGAATATGCAGCCGAACTGCAACGGTTGCGTAACCGACTTATCCAATTACTGGAAATATGCAGAAAACATCACACGGCGATACGCATCGGAGTGAATCACGGGTCGCTATCGGACCGCATCATGAGCCGTTACGGAGATACCCCGGAGGGTATTGTAGAATCCTGTATGGAATTCCTACGGGTATGCCGGGACGAAAATTTCACCGATGTCGTCATCTCTATCAAAGCCTCCAACACGGTCGTCATGGTGAAATCGGTACGACTGCTTCTGGCCGCATTGGAGAAAGGAAACATGCACTACCCTTTGCACTTGGGCGTAACCGAGGCCGGAGAAGGAGAAGACGGGCGTATAAAATCGGCCGTAGGAATAGGGACATTATTAGCCGACGGTATCGGCGATACCATACGGGTTTCATTGAGTGAAGCCCCCGAAGCCGAAATACCCGTCGCCCGTAAATTGGTCGATTATATTACCGCCCGGGCGCAGCACCCACACATCAACGGCGTAAAGGCCGATGCATACGACTTTCTGCATATGGAAAGGAGAAGCAGCAAAGCCGTACATAACATAGGCGGAGGAAAAGTACCCGTCATTATCTCCGACCATCTTTCCGACGTTTCCGACGGAAATTTGCAGCCCGACTTTCTATATATAGAAAAAGACAACGAAATCATTTCCTACCCGGGCGAAGAGACCTCCCGGCAAACGGTATCACCGCTCTTTACCGCGAACGGATTACAACAGCTGGAGGCCTCCGATGCAGAGATAAAATTTTTGCAACTATCCTATCCCGAACTGAACGAAAGAATTTGGGAAACAATCGAAAACATATCGGGAATCGTAGTTATACTGACTTCGCGACACATCAATCCCGTAGGGGAATGCCGGGCTTTTTTCCATGCACTGCTCCGCCGGAAATGCACCGTTCCGGTTGTCGTGCAACTGACTTACGCCGAAAATACGCTCGAAGATTTGCAATTGAAAGCGGCAGCCGACTTCGGAGCTTTATTGCTCGACGGGTTCGCCGACGGAATCTGGTTACGCAACACCGGAAATATCCCGGCCGAGAAAATTTTGGCTTGTATGTATGGCATCTTGCAGGCAGCCCGCCAACGCACAAGTAAAACCGAATACATCTCTTGTCCCGGTTGCGGTCGCACACTCTTCGACCTGACACAAACCATCGCCCGTGTCAAAGCGGCAACATCTCACCTCAAAACGTTGAAGATAGGAATTATGGGCTGCATCGTCAACGGACCGGGAGAGATGGCCGACGCCGACTATGGTTACGTAGGAGCAGGACGCAACCGCATCAGTCTATACAAAGGTAAAACCTGCATAGAAAAAAATATACCCGAAGATGAGGCCGTACAACATCTCATCGAACTTATTAAAAAGAATGGAGACTGGATCGAACCGTAAACATTCGCACATATTTATCGGTTATGATATAAAAAAGTATCCCGTTCAAACTCTAACCTACATAATATGACAAACTACAAATTACTTACTCTACTGGTCGTATGTCTATTTTCCCTGCGCCCTCATACGTCCGAGGCTTGTACGGGTATTACTCTTAAAAGCCGCGACGGGTCTACCGTCGTAGCCCGCACTATAGAATGGGGCGGCAGCGACCTCAACAGCCGCTATGTCATCGTACCCCGAAGCTATGTACAACAATCGTTACTCCCCGACGGAAAGAAAAACGGACTCGTGTTTACGGCCCAATATGGTTATGTGGGCATGGCTGTGGAACAAGATGAAATCGTCGCAGAAGGAATAAACGAGGCCGGACTGTCGGCCGGGCTTTTTTATTTTCCCCATTACGGCCAATATGAGACCTATGATCCGGCACAAAAGGCAAGCAGTGTCGCCGATATACAACTCGTATCATGGATACTCGGGAACTTCGAACGCATCGAAGACGTACAAAACGCCATAAAAAAGATCCGGGTCATTGCTGTCGATCCCCGAGCTTCGACCGTACATTGGAGGATTGCCGATGCCACAGGCCGCCAAGTTGTTTTGGAATTTATCGAGGGGAAACCCCGCTTTTACGAAAACAAACTGGGGGTACTGACCAACTCTCCCGATTTCAACTGGCAAATGGTCAACTTGAACAATTACGTGAATTTATCTTCCGGTACAGTGGATACTTCCCGATTAGGTAACATACGATTGGCTACTTTCGGGGCAGGCAGCGGACTGCACGGCATTCCCGGAGACATAACACCGCCTTCACGCTTTGTAAGAGCAGCATTCTACCAATGCTCGACACAGCAACAAGAGACACCGTTCGATGCCGTCATACAAAGTTTCCATATCCTCAATAACTTCGATATTCCTATCGGTATCGAATTTGCTCCCGGAGAAAGCGTACCCGATATACCCAGTGCAACCCAATGGACATCGGCGACCGATATCAGCAACCGTATCATTTACTACCGCACGATGTACAATAGCACGATACGTTGCATCGACTTGAAAACCATCGACTTCGGAAAAGTAAAATACCAAGTGGCTCCGCTCGATGCAAAGAAAAACCAATCCATAGAGCGAATCAAAATAAAATAATTTCCATCGAATCGATTATAAATAAAGGGACTGTACCACAAGGTATAGCCCCTTTATTTACCGGCGAAACAGGTTCTTATTCGCCCAAATAAAATGAGGGAACCGGAGCCTGCGGATATCCCATAGAACGGTGAGCTATATAATTGCGGTAAAGAGCATCTTGCATGAGTGTAACACGACGGTCGCGAGCCGGAATATTCGTCGTATAGATGCGTATCTCTCCCGGCAAAGCGGTAACAATTTCTTCCCGCCAATCGCCATACAAATCGGCAATCATCAGAATATCACCTTCGATGCCCTCGGTCAAAGTATCGCCTTTCCATTTTACAATACTTTGAGAACGACCACGAGAAGAAGAACCGGCACCCCAACGATTATCGTCTCCGGCAAAAGTCTCTCTCAACAAGTCGGCGTCCCACCAAGCCCAGTTACGACAAGGAGGTACACCCTCGTTTTTACTTAAATAAGTACCACCGGCAGCCAACAAATATTTATCGGTGCTACCTCCCTTCTTATCTTCCCGTGCAAAGCATTCGAGTCCCGGATGAGTAGGATCTATGTCGGCAACCATACCGTCTCCCACATGGAACGTTTTATGTCCGATATTCCATATCTGTTCACCGGTTTTGGCATCGACCATACAAACACCCCGACCGTTATCGTGCCACGGTTCGAGACACAGGAAGACTTCCATTCCGGGACGGTCGGGATCGATATCGGTAAGATATACTTTATCGGGGTGCCCCAAACCGACAGACCATAAAAGCGTACCGTTATCATCGAGCATGCACGAACCCAGCAGAATCTCATCGCGTCCGTCGCCATCGACATCACCGCACACCATATTGTGAGAACCCATACTACGCACAACCGGATTTTCCTCATCGCCGTCCCAACGCCATGCCCGCTCGAGCTTTGTACCGTTCAACTGCCAAGCATCGACCACCATCAATTTATACGTACCACGACAAGCAAGTATGTAAGGGGTTTTACCGTCGAGAAAAGCCATTCCTATCTGATTACGATTGCGACGTACCAGATTTCCATAACGAAAATTCCGTTCGGGCCAGTCGACCCGAGCTATTTCTTCTCCGATCATGCCATCGAGCACAGAGAGGTATTCCTCACCCGTGTCGACCCGTCCCTTAGCGTCTCTTTGCACATTATCGGGAGCCGTCTTCAAAGCGACTTCGGCTTTACCATCGCCATTGAAATCATACACCACATACGGGGAGTACCATATACCCGGCTCGATTCCTTGCCCCAAATCTTTGGACCACAAAAAAGTTCCATCGCTCAGATAGGCCTCTATCTGATAAGTTTTTCCCGTAAGATCGCCCGGCGTTCCGGGATCGACATTGCTGGCCGGCGTGCGCACGATATAATCGTACACGCCATCACCATTGAGGTCGGCTACCGCAACTTTCCCGGCTCTTGTATCGCGATTGAGTTTTATCGAACGATAATTCACAGCCGTTTCGGGAGCGATGGTTACAAAATCCGATTTACTCAGTTCTTTACCTTTACGGTCGAGTGCTACCACTCTATAACGCGCATTTCCGGAAACTGGCGATTTATCGACAAAATCAGTCGTGGTTTTCAACGGCTTACGATTCAACTTTTTACTTTTACCGCCGACTTCCCGATATACATCAAACGCAACATCGGGCGCATCGTTTTGCAACAATCGCCAACTGAGGTAAATCTCGCCTTTCTCTTTTCCCGGCAAAGCGACCAATCCCCGATCGAGGACTTCGCTCACACGAGTCCCGGCAAAGCCGTTTACAGGAGATTTCGGCTCATGCGAGGGATTCAATATTTCATAATAATAATTCCGCTCACGGGGATCTTGTGCACTTAAATCCATAGCAACTACTCCTAACGAAAGGGCTGCAACGACAATCCAATTAAAGTTTTTCATGGAAAAGTATTTGGGTTAAATTTCATTTTGAAACAAAATAACAATATCCGCATGAAATATCCAAATCCCGACGTCGGAAATAATTGTTAATATCTGCTTTGAATCCGATACAACCGTCATGATTCACATTCTGTAATCCGATCCCTCAAAAAAACAGCCCAAATCGAAATCGAACTTTCCTGCGAACAGATTGTTTGCAATGTAAATACAAACATCTTAACAAACGAATAATTATGGAAATAACAACAATTTCTTTTTGGGGGAAAAGCCGCTATTGGTGGGCTGTCCTATTAGTTGGAATCTTACTGATTCCTTGTGGAATATGGCTGGTTGCAAGGCCGGACATTGGCTATTCGGTCATATCGCTATTACTGGGCTGGTTTCTGATCATACTCGGAATCTTGCAACTTATCATAGCGAGCGACATCAACCGCAGGGAACAGGGTTGGGGCTGGTGGCTCGCCGGTGGCATTTTAGACATACTGATAGGTTTCTTGCTTGTCAGCAATCTGGTTCTAAGCGAAATCGTACTACCCTACTTCTTTGCGTTTATCCTCTTGTACCGTGCCATAAAAAATATTGTTGCCGGAGTCATGTTGGCAAAAGCGTATAAAGGCTGGTGGCTTTATCTTCTCAATGGCATTTTATTGCTGATAGCTTCGATATTTTTCTTCTTCGCTCCTCTCATGGCAACAATAGCGATCGTATATGTATGCGCGTTTGTATTTATCTATTGGGGTATGACCTTGATTACATTTGCTGCCGACCTGAAACCTTATAAGAGAGAAAAATAAGCAGATTATTCTCCTAAAAAAACGAAAAACGCCGGCTTCCTCCGGCGTTTTTCGTTTTTATTCACTATTCTTCGACAGATTTTCACTCTTTATCATCTATCTTTGTTCTTGATATATTAAACTTTACTGTGAATTTTCTGTCCAAAAAAGAAACGCCCAAATTCTAAAAAGGAAAGGAGGCCTCATTATGAAAAATTTCTGCAACATACTATTGCTTATCTTCTTTCTTTCCGTTCTACCCGACGCAACGACGGCCCAATACTGGGACGACTTGTACATACGTCCCAGCACAAGAGAAGAGATAAAGAAGAAACAGGAAGAACAAGCGAAAAAAGAACAAACCAAGTCTCCTCGAAAACAGGTCAAAGCACATGAAGGAACTTATGTGCCCGACAGCATTTGGGACATCGATGCGTATAACCGGCGTTATGAAACCGAGGCAGAACCGATTTATACCGACACACCCGACACCATTTACATGGCCGACGAGGAGGACGGTTACTATCTGAACGGATTTTACGGGACGCAAAGCGACCTCGAATATGCCGAGCGGATACGCAAATTCCACAATCCCCGGTTTACGGTACATATCTCTGACCCGGCTTACAACGATATATATTTCCTAAACTCTTTCGACTGGAACGTATATATCGACGGGACATACGCTTTCGTTACCCCGACTTGGACCAATCCGTGGTATTGGGATTATACATGGGCCCCTTATAGTTATTGGGGGCCTTCCTGGCGATGGAATTCTTTCTATTGGGGCTGGGGCTACCCATATTATGGCTTTGGATGGAGTTGGGGTTATCCGCATCACCACCACTACTATCCTCCTCATTACGGGCCGGGACATCGTCCGCCGCACCACCCCGATTATCGACCTAATCCCCAAAATCGGCCGTCTTACAGTCCGGGCGGGTGGAGTTCCCGACGTCCCAACAGAGGCTCAACGATTGTAAGACCCTCCGGCTCCAATGATAACCGAGTCATCATCAACTCGCAAGGCCAACGCGTTCGCAACGGGAATACCTCCCGGTCGTCCCAAAGACAGAGTACGACACGACAAATCGAACGTCAACGCAACTACAACCAAACCTACACCCCGAATTACAACAACAGTTCCTCCCGCGGCAGCAGCATAAGCAGTGGCGGAAGCGGTTCTCGGGGCAGTATGAGTAGCGGAAGTCGCGGAAGCAGCGGTGGCGGAAGCCGTAGCCGAAGATAAGTAGAATCTTTTCAAGCAAACGATTATGAACAAAATAACAAAAAAAATCTGCGCCTTATTTTTCTCGGCTGGACTCATAGGTAATATTTCTGCCCAGTCGGCTGTCGAAGCCTTAATGCTGACAGACAACGACCTGATAGGTACGGCTCGTTTCGTCGGTATGGGAGGAGCATTCACATCCTTAGGCGGCGACATCAGCAGCTTGTCTCAAAATCCCGCCGGAATAGGTATCTATCGAACGAACGAAGTAGCAACGACTCTTACTATCTCCCCCCAATCTACTCGAGTAAATAACCTGCCGGGTAATGTCGGGAGCAATAAAACACGCGTATATTTCGATAATTTGGGATTTGTCGGCACTTTCCACCTCGGAGATATGGCATTAAGAAACATCAATTTCGGAGTGGCCTATAACAGCCGCAAGAACTTCGCCCGAAACTACCGGGTCAATTACCAATCTCTGAACGGTTCTCTCTCCAACGCTATCGCGGGCTTGTGCAGCGACAACCCCAATAATCTGCTCACGTCAAACGGTGCTTACGACAATGGCGCACCGTGGCTCGATATTCTCGCTTACGACAATTTCCTCATCGCTTATTCTCCCGATGCAACAGTGTCGAACAATAAATATTACGGACTGTTCTCCGAGGGGAGTACATCGGGAAGCGGATATCTCGACGTAAGGGAAAACGGATATAACAACGAATATACATTCAACTTCGGAGGAAATATTTCCGACCGGGTATTCTTCGGTATCGGAGTCGGAGTCATCGACCTCAAATACGAACTTATTTCGGAATATGGGGAATATCTCAACGGAACTACGGGAGAGACCGAAATCGACGGAACTCTCTATCCGATAACCTCATCGAATTACTCTCTCTATAACGAATTGGTACTCGACGGGACAGGTGTCAACTTCAAAGCCGGCCTTATCGCATACATCACCAATTCTTGGCGTATAGGAGCCGCCATACACACACCGACCTACTATTCGGTAAGACGCTCGGCCTACGGAGACATCATCAATGACTATATTTATACAGAAAATGGGTTAGATACCAAAGCCCAATCAAACAGCGGCACACCTACATCGACCAATCACTTCTCCCTGCGTACTCCGTTACGATTTATGATAGGTACTTCCTACCAATTTGGTTATAAAGCAATTGTAAGCGCCGACTATGAATACACGGCCTACTCGAAAATGAAACTGAGCGACGACAACGGTTATGAACAGACCTACGCCTACGACAACGACGACATAAGAAATTACCTGAAAAATACACATACCGTGCGCATCGGAGCCGAATACCGTATCACTCCGCAACTGAGTGCCCGGGCAGGATATTCTTTCACATCCTCGCCGGTATCCGACAAATGGCTCGAAAACAGAGCATACGTTCCCACTTCGGGAACCCTACCCAGTTACTCGCTGGGACGTACCAAAAACAATTATTCCGTAGGACTCGGCTATCGATTCCGTTACGTCTATATCGATGCCGCTTACCAACACCGTAGAGTAAGCGATGAGGTGATGGCATACTCAGCAATACCCGATAAAAAAATTTCAGGTTCGGAAAGTGCCCGATTGATAACGAAAAATAACAATATAATTCTTACCTTTGGCGTGAAATTTTAAAAAACATACTTTTTCTTTTCTTTCTTCGGAAAAAAGGAAAGAACAAGATAAATAGAAAAACAACCTGACAAAAACAATGAAAAAACTGATTTTCCTATTCGGTTTGCTCTTGACCTTCGGTTTGGGCAAAGCGCAGATGCAAGATCCGGTTCATTGGAAATTTTCGATGACCGATGTATCCAAGACAGAAAAAGAGTTGCAATTCACCGCCAAAATCGATGACCATTGGCATGTCTACGGGTTGCATATCCCCGAAGACGGCCCCAATCCCACGACATTCACGTTTACGTCTGTGGAAGGTGCGGAACTGGTAGGTGAAGTTACTTCTCCGTCGAAGTTGATCACGAAATACGATGAAACATTCGGTATGGAACTCAACTGGTATGAAAAAGAGGTAACTTTCATTCAACGCATCAAACTGACCGGCGAAAATTTCACCGTAAAAGGTTACCTGCGTTATATGACTTGCGACGACCAGTCTTGTCTGCCCCCGACCAGTGAAGAATTCGAATTTACGGGAAAAGGTCTCTCGGCAGCCGATTTGGCAGCAACCGCCGCAAAAGCAGCACCGAAAAAAGAGGTAAAGAAAGAATCGGCAAAACCGGCTGAAAAAAAAAATAACGAACCGAAACAGAATGTAGCCCAACCGGCAGAAAAAACAGCCGAAACTGCTAAACCTACCTCAAATGAGGTTACGACTGCGACTACTCCTACCGCACAAACGACAACCACCGATTTATGGACTCCCGTCATCGATAAACTGCAAGCACGGGGAGAAACAACCACGACAACCGATACGTCGTTGTGGTTTCTCTTTTTCTCGGGATTCGTCGGCGGACTATTGGCCCTGCTCACCCCCTGCGTATGGCCCATGATTCCCATGACGGTGAGTTTTTTCCTGAAACGGTCCAACAACCGTAACCGGTCGATACGGGACGCCATTATTTACGGTCTCGCCATCATCATCATTTATGTCGGCCTGGGATTGCTTATTACGGCCATCTTCGGAGCCAGCGCATTGAACAGTTTAGCAACCAATGCCATATTCAATATTCTGTTCTTCGCTCTTTTGGTGGTATTTGCCATCTCTTTCTTCGGAGCTTTCGAACTGACACTTCCGGCGTCTTGGACAACCAAACTCGACAGTAAAGCCGACTCGACAAGCGGATTGTTGAGTATTTTCTTCATGGCCTTTACATTGGCTTTGGTCTCGTTCTCCTGTACAGGTCCTATTATAGGAACATTGCTGGTGCAAGCTGCTTCTATGGGAGTCGCCATCGGCCCGGCTATCGGTATGTTCGGATTTGCTTTGGCTCTCGCCATACCTTTTGCCGTATTCGCCATTTTCCCCTCGATGCTGCAATCATTGCCGCGCTCGGGCGGTTGGCTCAACTCGGTAAAAGTGGTTCTCGCATTCCTCGAACTGGCTTTCGCCCTCAAATTCCTCTCGGTAGCCGACCTTGCATACGGCTGGCATATCCTCGACCGCGAAGCATTCGTCGCATTGTGGATTATCATCTTTGCCTTACTGGGTATTTATCTGTTGGGAAAACTTCGTTTCTCCCACGACAGCGAAAGCCAGCATGTCTCTGTTCCCCGTCTTTTCTTGGCGATGATTTCATTGGCTTTCGCCCTCTACATGGTTCCCGGATTGTGGGGAGCTCCGTTGAAAGCCATCAGCGCTTTTGCCCCGCCATTGTCGACACAGGATTTCAACCTCTATAAAGACGAAGTACACGCCGCATTCATGGACTACGATGAAGGTATGGCTTACGCCAAGAAAGTAAATAAACCCGTCCTCGTCGATTTCTCGGGCTACGGTTGTGTAAACTGCCGTAAGATGGAAGCTGCCGTATGGACCGACCCGGCCGTGAAAGACATTATCGAAAACGATTATGTACTCATTACCCTCATGGTTGACGATAAAGAATCTCTTCCCGAGCCTATCAAGATAGAAGAGTATGGCAAGACCCGGACTCTTTACACCGTAGGCGACCGTTGGAGTTATCTGCAACGTCATAAGTTCGGTGCAAATGCACAACCGTTCTATGTGTTGCTCGATACGAAAGGCGAACCCGTAGGTCCTTCTTACTCTTATAAAGAAGATATTCCCGCTTACCTCGAATTCCTGAAAAACGGTCTGAAAGTATTCGAGAGCGAAAATAAACGTTGATAACACATTCGGAATAAAAAGCAGAGGGGCATCGCTCAAAAATTGAGCGATGCCCCTCTGCTTTTACAAAAGATTTCTTTTCTAAATCCGTTCGTAAACAACGAACGAGTAGGCATAAGCATGCCGGTCGTCCGCCGGAAAATCTTCCCTACCGATTTCCTTCCATACCCTCAAATCGATTTCAGGAAAGAACGTATCGGCATCGGGGAAATCATGGTGTATCTCGGTAATATATAACCGGCCCGCATCGGTGATAGACTGGTTATAAAGAGTCGCTCCTCCTATAATAAACAGTTCATCTTCTCCCCGCTCCTCGGCCAATGCCTCAGACAGCGATGAAAAAGCAGAAACCGTAGAGGGCAATGATTCGGGACGGGACGAAAGCACGACGTTTTTACGACGAGGCAACGGCCCGGCGGGAAGAGACTCGAATGTATGTCGCCCCATAATAATGGTATGATCGACTGTGAGAGCTTTGAAATGCTTCAAATCATTGGGAAGATGGCATAACAAGTCGTTGTCCTTGCCGATCGCCCGGTTACCGGCTACGGCAGCTATCAAAGAAAGATTTTTCATATCGTCGGGATTATACAGCTACGACACCTTTGATATGGGAGTGCGGATCATAACCGGTAAGCGTGAAATCCTCGTAGTGGAAATCGAAAATCGACTTCACTTCGGGGTTGATTATCATTTGCGGCAAGGCCCTCGGTTCCCGTGTAAGTTGCAAATGTACCTGTTCGAGATGGTTTTTATAAATATGTGCATCACCGAGCGTGTGTACAAAATCACCGGCTTTCAGCCCGGTTACTTGGGCCATCATCATAAGCAGCAAAGCATACGACGCAATGTTGAACGGCACGCCCAGAAAAATATCGGCACTCCGCTGATAAAGCTGTAAACTAAGTCGCCCGTCGGCCACGTAAAACTGGAAAAAAGCATGGCAAGGAGGAAGATTCATATTCTTCAAGTCGGCGACATTCCACGCACTTACGATAATCCTCCGCGAATCGGGATTGTGTTTTATCGTCTCTACCACTTCCGAAATCTGATCGATATGGCCACCGTTATAATCGGGCCACGAACGCCACTGATAGCCGTAAATATGCCCTAAATCACCGTTGGCATCGGCCCATTCGTTCCAAATGCGCACGCCGTTATCTTGCAGATACTTTACGTTGGTATCTCCTTTGAGAAACCAAAGCAACTCGTGAATAATCGATTTCAAGTGCAACTTCTTGGTCGTCAACAATGGAAAGCCTTTTTCGAGGTCGAATCGCATCTGATGCCCGAATATGCTGATAGTTCCCGTTCCGGTCCGGTCCGATTTTTCAACACCCTCATCAAGAACTCGTTGCAAAAGGTCGAGATATTGTTTCATAAATATATAATAATTAGTAGCCCGATCGATATTTTCCTTCGGTACTGTCGTCGATAATACTCAAATAACTTGCATAGCGGGACTCGCTGATACGATGTTCTTCCAATGCTTTCAATACGGCACACCCCGGTTCATGGCGATGGGTACAATTTCCGAAACGGCAGTCATGGGAAAATTTGAAAATTTCGGGAAAGAAATGCGCAACTTCCTCGGGTGCGAAATCTATTGTCCCGAATCCCTTGACTCCGGGCGTATCTATTATATATCCGCCGCCGGGCAAGGGAAACATTTCCGAAAACGTCGTCGTGTGCATGCCTTTATGATGGGACTGCGAAATAGCTCCGGTCTTCAAGTTGAGTCCGGGCAAAATAAGATTGATAAGCGAAGACTTTCCAACCCCCGAATTGCCGGCTACCAAAGAAACTTTATCGTGCAGCAATTCCCGCAGAGTACCTATTCCTTCTCCCGTAACAGCCGATACTGCCAAACATCCATAACCGATATATGTGTATAAATCGATTATCCCGTGCAGCAGATCGGTATCGTCTTCATCATAAAGGTCGATCTTGTTGAAGATAAGTTTCACCGGTATGCGATAAGCCTCGGCCGTGGCAAGGAACCTATCGATAAACACGAGACTGGTCTGCGGATGATTGACCGTAACCACAAGCAGCGCCTGATCGATATTGGCGGCAAGGATATGCGACTCCTTCGAAAGATTGGACGCTTTGCGTATGATATAATTCTCCCGCTCGTCGATCGAGACGATAAACGCCGTACCTTCACGGTTCTCCTCGATGCTCACCCGGTCGCCCACAGCAACAGGATTGGTGCTACGAATCCCTTTGAGACGAAAACTCCCCTTGATTTTGCACTCGACAAGTGCTCCGTCATCGGTTTTCACCTGATACCAGCTACCCGTATTTTTTATGACCAACCCGTGCCGCATCTGCATTGTTTTTCAATAAAAAGAGAGGATCCGCCCCCGGCGGGAGTGATTCCTCTCTCATATTCTCTATTATATCGGTTTTTTATACGGTAAGAATTTCTTTTTCTTTCGCAGCAAAAATCTCATCGATTTTTTTGATATAGCGGTCGTGTACCTTTTGGACTTCGTTCTCACCGTCTTTTTCCACATCTTCGGGCATACCGTCTTTGATCGCTTTTTTCAAACCGTCGATGGCATCGCGGCGGGCATTACGCACGCTTACTTTGGCATTTTCGGCCTCTTGCTTGGCTTGTTTTACCAATGATTTACGCCGTTCCTCGGTAAGGGGCGGCATACGCAAGAAAATAACCTCACCGTTGTTTTCGGGCGTAATGCCGATTTCGGAATTTTGCAAGGCTTTTTCTATTTCTTTGAACATCGGTTTTTCCCACGGTTGTATGGTTATCGTCTTGGCATCGGGAGTAGATATGGTCGCTACGTTGCTGAGAGAGACCATGCTGCCGTAATACTCGACGCGGATCTGATCCAAAATACGGGGATTGGCTTTTCCCGCCCGTATCGAAGCTAAGGCTTCATCGAGGAAAGCGACGCTGAGGTTCATTTTATCCTCGGCTTCACGGATATAAGTTTTGACATCATTCATAGTACTGGGTATTTTTGTGTTTCGAGATAGCAAAGATAAACGATTTTATCGAATTGACAACGCTACGCCGGCAAATCAATATACAAGAGTCCCTATGTTTTCTCCCATCATTACCTTTTTGAGATTCCCTACCGTATCCATGTCGAAAACGATAATAGGCAAGTTATTCTCCTTGCAGAGCGTAGTCGCCGTAAGATCCATTACTTTCAGTCCCCGATTATATATTTCGTCATAAGAGATTTTATCGAACTTCGTCGCAGAAGGATCTTTTTCGGGGTCGGCCGTATAGATGCCGTCGACCCGCGTACCTTTAAGCATAACATCGGCCCCGACCTCAATTCCCCGCAAGGCCGAAGCGGTATCGGTCGTAAAGAACGGATTTCCCGTTCCGCCCGAGATAATGGCGATTTCTCCCCGTTCGAGCGATTCGATGGCGCGGGCCGGGCTGTAATGTTCGCCTATGGGATGCATAGGCACTGCGGTATAAACCCGAGCCTTCTGCCCTACCGATTCGAGTGCCGAACTCAATGCCAAACTGTTGATAACCGTAGCCAACATACCCATTTGGTCGCCTTTCACCCGATCGAATCCACGCGAAGCTCCGCTCAATCCCCGGAAAATATTTCCTCCGCCTATCACAATAGCGATTTCAATGCCGAGCGCGGCAATCTCTTTTATCTGGGTGGCATATTCCTGCAAACGCACCTCATCGATGCCGTATTGTTTTTTACCCATAAGGCTTTCGCCGCTGAGTTTCAAAAGAATTCTCTTGTACTGCTGTGCCATGATATTTGTTATTTTGTTCTGTTTAATTGCAAATATAGCGAAAGGTGAATGCAGAGCCAAATGAAAACGGCGTTTTCAAATTTGATTCTGTCGAACCGCTACCATATTCTACAAACATAGCGATAAAAAAGGAGATTTTATTTTTTCAAATGCAAAACCTTCGGCGATAAAACCGTCTGCACGATTCCCCGGGAAAACAGATAGAGAATAAACGCCAGCCACAAAGCGTGATTCCCGTATGCAGCACGTCCCCCAAAATAGGTAACAAAAAAAATCAACGAGGCTATAAACATGGAAATCAACATACCCCGCGTCGCCGTAGCGCCGATATAGATACCGTCCCACATAAAAGCAGCAAAACCGACAATCGGGATAAGCAACGCCCAATAAAAATATCCATCGGCCGCTACAATTACCGTCTTGTCATCGGTCAGCAAAGACAAAAACGGTTCGCCTCCGACTACATACAGAACGACAAAGAACAACGATAGACCGGCTCCCCACATAAAAATCTGCCGGACGGTACGACGTAACAGTTTCTCATTTCGAGCCCCAACATATTTCCCCGACAAAGCCTCTCCGGCATAAGCAAAACCGTCCATTACATACGAAAACAACGTAAAGAATTGCATGAGCAATGTATTGACAGCCAGTACGACCTCACCTTGTGCAGCCCCCGCCGATGTGAAAAACATCATTACCGCTACCAAACACAACGTACGGAAAAAGATATCGCGATTGACCTTGAAAAAAATCACCATCGCTCTTTTCTGCAACAACGACGACCGCCAGTCGAGGCGCAAACGCAACGGTTTATAATAACGCAGCCAAAACCATACGGCCATACCTAACCCGGCATATTGTGCCGTAAGCGTGCCCAAAGCAACTCCTTCTACTTTCAACCCGAAAACAAAAACCAACAGAAGACTTACCGCTATGTTGACAATATTTTGGGCTATGGCAATCCACATGGGAAACCGGGAATTCTGCATACCGATAAACCAACCCGAAAAGGCATAAAGACCAAGAACAGCAGGAGCACCCCAGATGCATATACGGAAATAGAGCGTGGCCAGCCGCTCGACTTCGGGCGTGGCCTCGATAAAGAGGAATGCCATGCGACAAAGCGGGTATTGGAATACAATAAGTGCTATCGCTACCGAGAAACCCACACCGACGGAACGAACCAATAAACGAGTTACTTCATCGAGATCGCGGCGTCCATAAGCTTGCGAGGTCATACCACTCGTACCCATTCGCAAAAATGCGAATATCCAGTAAAATATATTGAAAAGCATTCCTCCCACCGCTATCGCACCGATATAAGCGGGAGCACCGAGATGACCCACAATAGCGACATCCACAAGCCCCAACAGCGGTACCGTAATATTAGAAACGATAGCCGGCAGTGCTATATGCAAAATATTCTTATGCCCCTCGTTTATACCCATGACTATTTCATCGTTACAATAGGCAGATCGATAGGACCGTCATGCAACATACTGCGTTGTATTCGAGCATTCCTCTCGGTGGGTATCAACGGGCTATTACGCAATATATGGCGGACGCGCGAACGCTGATCGTCCGTAAACCGATTCTGATCTCCGTAATTATAATCCATGACATTGACCGAAACAAATTGTTCGCCACTGCACCCTTCCCGCAAAATACGAACTGCGACATACTCTTCCGGCGAAAGATTTCCTCCCGCCCATGCCATGTAGCGGAGATAATCCTCCCGATTGTAACTGGGCGTATCCTCACAATAATCGGAGTCGATACACACCGACTCGCTATCGCCCTCGGAAAAGACATGGCGTAAACCCAAATAATGCCCCAGTTCATGCGACAATGTCATGAGTATATACGACTCGTAAGCACATTTGCTATTTAGCGAAATGGAATAAGGGTACATCAGATTCGATAAAGTTATATACGGATAATTTGTAAGGTTCGTTCCTTCGAGATATGCATCAATCGGGGTATAAGGGAAATGGGAAATACCCAATGTAACGCCGTCTGCCGTCTCTCCCGACGCAAACTGGTACATAAACACATTGATATACCGATTGGGATCCCATAACAACGCGGCATATTTCCCGGAATTATCGGTCATAAACACCTCACAATCGATCTCATATTCATCTCGTTGGAGATACTCCACGCCGGGAACAGCAAGTTTTTCCCCATCGGGTGAATCGGTCGCCAACGTAAATCGCACATTCAATTCCGCCCCGCCGTATTCACCTGCATAACAGAGATTTGCCGCTTCCAGAAAGTCGGCCAGACGCCCGGCTTCGACATACTGCAAAGAATCGTTCCGATCATTGTACAACACATGGAATACAACCGGAAGCACAATCGTCTCGGCCCCGTATTGCGTAATCGTTATCGTATGCCGGGTATCTTCCGATACAGCCTGCATCGTGCAACTACGCGATTCCTCCGCCCCGTTGGGAGCGATATTCACCGTAATAGAGGTTTTTCCCCTCCCCTCTGTCGTCGTGGGTACACACCACTCGGCAGCACCGGAAAGAGACCATGCTTTGCGGCAAGGTATCTCTACGACAAGCTGGTTCTTCCCCTCATCGACCGAATACGATTTCTCCGATTTACGCTGTACGATTTCTTCATTGTCTCCGCAAGAGGGCAATAAAAAGAAAACAGCAACCACACAACTCACAAATGGCAATCCAAAAGAAAAAATTTTTTTCATCCTATCACTCATAAAATATACCGTACTTCTTTAAAAACATAATTTCGTATTTCCCCTGTATCGGTACGCAACGACAAGCGTCCGGAAGGCTCGACACCCACTACCTCGGCCCGAATCGGCTCTTGCGCAAGCACATCGAAATAGTCATGAAATCCTTTACTGCGATACAAGACCCTCATATAAGCAAGCGAGACAGACGTGTCGTAGGCAGGGGAGTATGTCTCCAACGATGTAGTAATGGCATCGACAAGCTGCCCGAGCAGCATATCCCGATCGACTTCGTACCCCAATACCTGCGCCAGAGAAACCGGATTGGGCGCCGAAGACAAAAAATGTATCTGATTGACGTTCACTCCGATTCCGACAATCGACAGTGCCACATCAACACCCTGCATATCATTTTCGATAAGTATCCCCACTAATTTACGGTCGCGGTAATAAATATCATTGGGCCATTTGATCGAAACATCGGGAATATAACGGCCCAACACCTCAACGATAGAAAGAGAAACAAGTTGGGAGAGAATAAACGAATGCGCTGCCGCCATACGCCGGGGACGCAGCAAGATAGAAAATAAAAGATTCTTCCCGCTTTGCGACTCCCACGAATTACCTTTCTGTCCCCGCCCGGCCGTTTGAAAGTCTGCGACAACCACCGTACCGCCACGCATATCGGGACACTCAACAAGGCGACGACGAATTTCGGAATTCGTCGAATCGGTTTCGGGCAAATATACTATACGCTCATCGGTCATTCTTCTTCGGCATATTGTGGATAAACAGTTCTCAAAGCATCGAAATAGAACGGTCTGTCGCGACGGGGAAACTTACGGACAACTTCGAGATAGGAATGACATATCCACGCTTGCAACTCCGTATCATGAGCCCGACTGTAATCGACCGTATTCCAATACTTCTTGTTACTATGATACCCCGGTTTTACATAATCGTAACGATCCCGCAAAAGAACGGCGCGATCGGGATTGCACTTCATATTGGCCCACGCGTCGACCGAACCGAGGTCGGTAAAAAGAAACATCTTTCCTCCGACCTTAAAAACCAAGACATTCTCGTCAAACGGAAAACACTCGGTCGCCCCGGGCAGAGAAAGGCAAAAATCCCGTAAAGTCTCTATATCCATATTCTTCAACGTATCGTCGGAAAAAAGGCGTCTTCGATATGGTCGATGTCGTACGTCCCATCATTTTTCTTTATCAGAGCAATAACATCGAAGCGCACGTCAAATGGCAAATCGTAATGGCGGACATAGGCATCGGCGGCATCGATGACACGCCGGCACTTAGCCCGCGTTACCGCTTCTTCGGGACGCATATACTCGACCGACGTACGGGTCTTGACCTCGACGACAACCAAAACTCCGTCCTTGTAGGCCACGATATCGAGCTCGTACTTGCCGTTACGCCAGTTCACATCGCGCACCACGTACCCCCGGGTAACGAGATACTCGGCGGCACGTTCTTCGCCGCCCTTGCCGGTGTCGTTATGCAATGCCACGTATATCGAAATAATCCACAACAAAAATAAACATTTTGGCTTTCTCTCAAAAAATTTAAAGCGACAAAAGAACCCGATTCAACCGAATATTGTATATTTGTCCTACTTAACCTTCTTAAAAACAAGCGTGATGAAAGCACTCAACAAAGCCCTCCCGGGTCTCTGCATCGGTATCGGCCTTATCGTCATGGGCTGTCTACTCAGCCACGGTATCATTACCGTAAAAGACCGCGACCGCATCGTTACCGTCAAAGGCCTTGCCGAACGCGAAGTGAAAGCCGACCGTGTAATATGGCCGTTGGTATTCAAGGAGATAGGCAATGACATGACAAGTATCTATAACGCAGTCAACAAAAAGAACGAAATCGTATGCGATTTTCTGAAAAACAACGGAATAAACGAAAACGAAATCTCGATAGCGGCTCCGCAAATCATCGATATGCGAGCCGAACGCTATGCCAATAACAACGAGATTCCCTACCGTTACAACGTTACATCGGTCATCACCGTAACATCGAATCAAATCGACAAAGTACGCGAACTCATTTCCCGACAAGTCGATCTGCTGAAACAAGGTGTTGCCATCATCGACGGCGACTACCGCTATACGACCCAATATTCTTTCACCGGACTCAACGACATAAAACCCGAAATGATAGAAGAGGCAACCGTTGCAGCCCGTCTCGCCGCCGAGAAATTCGCCAAAGATTCCGACAGCAAACTGGGAAAGATACGGCGGGCCAATCAAGGCCAATTCGTCATCAGCAATCGGGACGAAAACACGCCCTATATCAAAGAAGTACGTGTCGTTACGACTATCGACTATTATTTAAAAGACTGATTTTACACCCTCATGGAAAAAGGGAATAACGCCGCAACGGAAAATCGCGACCGATACTATATGCAACAAGCGCTCATCGAAGCGCAGACCGCTTATGAACGGGGAGAAATTCCCGTAGGGGCGGTTATTGTACACAAAGACAGAGTCATCGCTCGTTCTCATAATCTCACCGAAACCCTCAACGACGTTACAGCTCATGCCGAAATGCAGGCCATCACCGCCGCTGCCGACGTATTGGGAGGAAAATATATGTCTGAATGTTCATTATACGTTACACTCGAACCCTGTGTCATGTGCGCCGGTGCCATAGGCTGGGCGCAAATGGGACGGCTTGTATTCGGAGCCTCTGACGAGAAGCGGGGTTACCTGCGATATGCCGAAGCGGCGCTGCACCCCAAAACACAAGTAACCAAAGGCATTTTGCAGGAAGAATGCGCCCACCTTCTCACCGATTTCTTCAAACAGAGACGATAGCAGGTATAATAAAAAAACTCGCACCGCCACCTTTCTATGACTGTTTTGTACCCGATAACTTAATAACGACTTCACTTTCGACATTTCGATCGCTATTTGTCGTAGAAACCATTTCAATCCAAACGGCCCCATTATCCTCGATATATCCCGATACCGATGATATGACGCATATTTCACTCGTTATTCCGTTAACGACTTCATCTGTAATGACACAACTTGCACTGGGATTCGTCGCCGAAAGAAGAATCCGATTATCATCATCAGCCACATCGATATCATTTACAGTCAATTGTATGTTCAGAGCATGATATACATCATCCGATGAATAACGAATATCATTATCGATAGACAGTTTTACTGTTCTATTTCGAGTAATATAAAATCCCACCGGCAAAGATGTAGCATCGCCCTGCACTCCCGACACCCAATTGTATCCATCAACAAGCAAAGTCATTCTTCCGGAATACCCGCCAGAAATATTCGTACCTTTCCATTGATCGGGATCAAAATTATCTTCACAACCCACGAAAAGCATTAACAATGAAAATAAAACGATACATTTTTTCACGTCCATATCTCCTCCTGATTAAAATCCAACAAAAAGAGAATTTTTCATGCCTACTCAATTATCGTTCATTTGAGAACGGTATGTATATGACCATAGAGGTACCAAAGCGCCAACGTTTGTTCAGATGGTCGACATAGGTATTATAAAAATCGGGCATATTCCCGTAAATATATTCTTGGTTATAAGCCGGCTTCAAATCATAAGTAAAAAAGAGGTTGAAATCGAAAATCCGTTTGGCACAAAAGCCGATTTGTCCGCCTATCGAGTAATTACGGCTATTGACGATACCCAAATCGACGTTGTCGCCCATATTGAAATTATAGCTTCCTTGTGCCCCGATATACATAGCCCCCCAATCTCCGCCACCGAGGCGCAAACGCAAAGCCAGCGAGAGAGGTATCTGGGTATAGGTCGTAAGGGAATTTTCCGAATCGATTTCATCGATTTCGGGATCGCCTTCTTCTTTAAAAAACTTACCGCCCCGGTTCTTCCCCATTTTATAACCGCCGATATTCACGACAGCCGTCAGCCACGTAAACGACTCCTGTCCCATCTTAAAGGAGAGGTAACCGCCCATACTGCACTTGTCGGTCCACAGAATATCCCATCCGCCGCCGAGAGAAAACAGGTCGCCGGCATCGTAATAATCCATAAGCCGCTTACGTTTGGCTTTGAGGGAGATGCTCGTAAAAGAGTCATCTCCTGCTGCAATATTTATTTCCTGCGTTTTGGATTTATACCCGTAAGCTATGGCTGTTACTGTGTACTTTCCGGGAGTTCCCACAAAGCGATAGGGAGCATCTCCTACATATTTTCCGTCGATATAAATTTTCGTTTGCGAAGGATAGGCGTAAATCTGTACCGCCCCGGTAATCGGCATAGGTGTAATCGTCTCCGAGTTCGTCTGCCCGGCTGCAATCACGACCGGCTGTGTTACATCGTTATAACCGTCGGCTTTGACCGTTACCTGATAACGTCCGGCCCCGTCGCTGTATGTGTAAGGGGCAATCCCCTTGAACTGCCCGTCGATATAAACCCGGGCATTCGTTACATTGCTGCGAATCACCACCGAACCGCCGTTCTCGAGCTGCAAATCGACCGGCGTTATTTTTCCCTCTTCCACCGTTATGGTAGATGTCTTGGTCGCATAGCCTTCCTTCGACACGGCAAGCGTATGGGTACCGATGAGTACGTCTTTAAAGATATTCGGAGACTCGCCCAACACCCGGCCATCGACAGAAACCGTCGCCCCGATAGGCTGCGTGTTGATATTGATAGAGCCATAACGGGGAACAGGAGATTGCAAGACTATCTGCTGGTTTTCACCCGCTTTTACCTCCACCGTCCGTTTCGTGGGATAATGCGACACTTTCCGGGCCTCGATTGTGTACATGCCCGTATTGAGACGGCCGCTCCACTTTCCCGTACCTTTCGACTCTTCATTGATGAAAATTTCGGCCTCATCGGGTACGGATACCGATACTTCGGCAAAATTCGGTGCCAAAGCTACAGCTTTTGTCTGTACCGAACCGTCGCCAGAAATAACAACTTTCTCAGTTAACGGCTTATACGATCCCAACTTAAACTGCAATGTATGAGAACCCTTAGGCAACCGTTCGGTCGTGAAAGGTGTCGTCCCAGCCGGTTTATAATCACCATCGATATATACCTGTGCCCCCGACGGCTCGGAAGTTATCTGCAACTGCCCGTAAGCCGGACGCAACGATACCTGCAAATCGGTACGCCCTTGCGACGTAATCTCGAACTGCCCCATTTCCGGTTCATATAAAGGTGCAGAAATGCGATAAGTATGTTTTCCGTATTTCAACAATTTAGACAACACGCCTCCTGCCGACTCGACCAGCGTCTCATCGATATATACCTCGGCATTGGTCGGAGAAACCGTCATCGCAACATACTGCCCACCGGCATCTTCCTGCACGACCGTCGTTACCCGCCCGGTAACAAGCACCATTTCATAGGTACGCCCCGCCTCGATGGATAGGGGGTAGTAATAATCTCTCAACACACCGAGAGTCGCATGTTTTATAGTAACTTTCCGTGATTTTCTCGGTACATAAAGCCATATCTCGCCCGGAGTCTGCTTGGTTGCGACAAATCCCAATGAGCTTCCTTCAAACGAAAAACCTGTCTCGGTCGTTACAATCTTTATCAAAGCCGCCACTTCATTATTTTGGTCGCGTTTCATCGTCCCAGCTGTATTGGCGGTGAGGTCGGTTTCAAGCAAACGAAAACTTTTGACCGATATATTTTGTGCGGACAGATCCGCGAACGATAGGCAAAACAATGAACAAAAAATAATTGCGCGCAAATAATATTTCAAAAAATGTGCATTCATTTCTTTTTGGTTTATTTTCCCTCGAAAACGCTATGCGTTCGTGATTTCATTCGTCGTTCTCTTCTATTGCAAACGACATCGTACATTCAAATAATTATCAACGATTCCTCGTATTTCCGTATCAATCTCGATACGCAATTTTTCAGAAATATTCCGATCGATGTTTTTCATCGAACCATTGTAATTTTCTGTTACCGACTTTATGGTCGAGTTATCACTATCTTCAAAAAAGAGACAATCGAAATGCGACAAAATGTAAGAAGGCCAAAATCCTTTAACCAACCGACGCATGGGATAATGTTCGACCCCGAGCGAATCTCCGCAATCGGCATAAGTGCAATAAAGCAAATCTTTATCGGTCGAAATTCCATTCACCTGAGAATGATATTCGGATTGTCTCTGCAAACGATGCATTTTCATCGACATTTCGGACAGACTGTCGAGACCGTCCACCCGTAAAGCCAATTGATAATATCCCGACCAACACTCGATCCCGGTAAATTTGTAACTGTAAAACAACTCCATCACCCCTTTGACAAGACATTTTCCATCGGGATCCGGACTTATTTCCACCTCGCGAAATACCTCTCCGAAATTTGAAACATACTCGTTCAACACTTTATAATCGAAGCGATAATTTATCACAGCTTTTACCAATCGTCTGACTTCCGAACGAAGATCCTCTTCGGAAGTGCTACTAGAAAAAGTCTCCTCCACGCACTGACCATCTAACCCAGAATGTAACAAATGACAAAGTAAGGCATGGGCAACAGCCTGATCTTGTGCCAATGCACGGTCTAACCCGACATCGGAAACACCCAGCTCGATCCCGGGGTATCTACATGAGACAACCCATGCTGGCAGCGTATCAACTCCCTGTATCCTCCATTGCAAAGTCTCTGCAAAATTTTGCGAAAAAACAGCAACAGAGAATATAAAATAAAGAAAAACCGATAAAAGACACCTTTTCATTTTTCACGTATAAATGATGAAGTACTCTAAAAGTACTTCATCATTATTCACGAATAAAAACCGATTACTGAGCCTTAGACATTTCTTCCTCGAAGATTTTTTTGAATTTCTCGTAATCATAATCGATACGCAATTTCGAGTCATCGCTTATCGAGCTGTTCAATGCAGCAAGGACATCTTCCGATGCCAACTCTACACAAACATAGCAGGTAAATGTGCCATTGGCATTTTTACGATATTTTTCACAGATGACATGCGAACCGGTAAGACGTTGATTTACAACCGTACGGCCCAAATCTTCATACCGTTGCGTCGTCTCGGCTTCTTCTCCCTTCACATAATTCTTTGCATAATTGTCTGCTACGGCTTTGACCGTCGTATTTATGATTGTAGCCAACTCCTGACGAGCCGATGCCGTTGCCTGCTTGCGGGCAACATCTTCATTCCCTGCAACAGCCGAGGCAGCAGCTCTGAAATGCGAGACTTCGGTACGGAATCCGGGACCGGAACAAGGCGTTTCATAAAGTTCGGATTGCGTAGATTTCGAACTACCACAACTCGAAACCAATACGACAGCTACGGCTACCAATGCCGCCATAAACATCTTTCTCATAACTTACTACCCTTGTAATTGTGTCGGGCGCAACTTCTAATGAATAATTATCTTACAATCAAAACATTCCTATATCATAAAGGCCAAAATCGGGATCTTTCTCGGGCTGCCAAGTACGCACTTTGATAACGGGTCTCTCTGGGTCGTTCAAATCGACCATCAAGAACAAATAACCCTGATCGCCATAATTGGTACTGTAATAATCCTGCTTTATCTGAATCCCGTAAAGCTCACCTCCTGTCCCAGCTTTCACCACATCGTTGTTTCCAAACCGTATATTGATAAATTCGTTGCTACGGAAACACCGATCGAGATTTCGCAGATATTGATCTTTTGTCTGTCGGTTATACCTTACATATCGGTTGTTCCTATATCTGTTCATTTCAACATCACCCGTAACGCGTTGTGTTACGGCTCCGGTAATTATCACCGCATTGTCGTCGAAAATATCCCGGATATAATCGAGTCGTTTCAAGGCGTAGGCCGTTTTATAATTTTCGAGAAAACTCATCAAAAATATCCGCGACTTTTCTTCCCATACCGAATGGTACAGTATATCTTCCATCGCCTCTTGTCCCAAACCAAATGCAAGACTTTCTATCCTCTTTTTCTCGTCGAACGTAAACACGACATCTTCGACAAATTTGCGATTATTGTTCCGAAACGAGAAACTCATCGGGACACTCCGGCAAATCACCTTATTATCAGCTGCGATAAAACACAACCGAGGAGTATTGATCAATCGAGCCTGGCCGTAAGCAAGCAACTTTTCGAACATGACCCAACCTTGATCCGTAAAAAGATTCCTGACATTATCATAGTTCTTGTCTCGTACCGCCAAGAGTATCCGATTCATTTTTTCCTCATAAGGCTCGGCATCATCGCCTTCGATAAAAGTTACGCCGGAAGTCTCCACATCAGATGTTGAGTTGGCATTCAATTCGGGCTCGACCGTCATATTCCCCGCCGAAGCCACAGATGTTTCCTTAGACGGAACACTTCTCACCCATATATAAGCATCTCTGAAAGCTGTACCTTTCATGACTTTCACGACGCTCTCTATCTCTTTATCGGTATGCGCCTCTCCTGCAAATTCGTATTCGCACCGTATCTGCAAATTATCCGCAGCCATACCGGGCAGGAGTTCTATCACGCCCAATCCGTCTTTGGCACTGTAAATATTGCTCCAATCCATACCGTCGAAATAGGTATAATCGAAACTGCTCACCGGCTTTCCGTCATAAGATATGTTCAACACCAACATGCCATCGACACAATTTTCGGAAGAAGGCTGTTTCGAGATTTTTATCAAAGAAAATATCTTACGTATCTGCTCGGGAATCCAGGTTATCAACAGACACGATTCCCCGTTATTATCATAAGTTACCTCATGGGAAGAAGGAAGGCTTTGTAAAAGGCAATACGCCCAATAAAAATTTCTCAAAGCCTCGTCGATTTTACATTCCCGCTGAGCCCGCAACGCAAACGAAACCATATCATTGACTTTTGCTTTACGCGAAGCAAAAATGCGGTCAATATCGACTTTCTTCACAAATCGGAAAACATGGGCATCGGGCTCGTTACTGATGACAAAACGTTCGGTATTCTGTAATGTGGCATTGGAGTAAGTCTGCAAAACCGCCCGGAAAGAACTCTGCGTATCGACATTTCCACCGGCAATGACATTTTCATCGATTTTACTGTAACGGCTCTCGACAGTTACCGATATTTGCGTTATCAAGTCGTTCAACGCCTCATTATCGGCCTGAGTCAAAGTTACACCTTTGCCCTCTCCCCAAATATAATCCTTGTCCCTTTTTATTTCCGATATGCTTTGCGCCGAGGCGACTACCATGGTACAAGCTATGAAAAACAAACAAACTATTCTTTTTCCACACATAAATAAAGCAGCATGAACCTCAACTATATTATTATACTACCCGCAAATATACAATTTTTATCGAAATTAAATTCTTTGTATGCTTATTTTTATTACCAACAAGAAAAGCCCTGTCGAAACAGAGCTTTTCCTATGCTAAAATCCTATTTTAAAACAGTTTTTCGGGATATTCTCCGGCATCGATAAGCGCCCGTATCTGGGCTACGACCGATGGTCGGTCCTCGGCATAAGTTACGCCGAACCACTTGGAAGTCGTATCAAGCACCTTCACTTTCGATATACCGCTTGTTATCAAATAATTCACCATCAACGGTATAAAATATTCCGCCTTGATATTTCCCGCATTCTCCCGCAGGAAACGGATAAAATAATTTTCGGAATGAATAAAATAGTCGGGCGTAAATCCCCACATATTCATAGAGACAGGGGTATTCTCATCGACAGCGACCCAAGAGTCTCCGTCCTTATACATGACCTTACCGTCCCGTCGTTCGATTTGCGTACGCTCCACCACCGTCGTAAGGAAACCGTCGGCATCGGTTTCGCAGACCCCGCGAGATACCGATCCGCTCTCCGAGAGCGTATTGCCCACACGATACCCAACCATACAATAGTCATCGTGCTTACCCTCGATATTTTTCAGATAATCGGCAATAACGGCAAAACTGTCCCGACCGTAAAAATCATCGGCGTTTATCACGGCAAAAGGCTCTTTTATCACATCCTTTCCCATCAGTACGGCATGATTGGTTCCCCACGGTTTCACACGGCCTTCGGGCACGGAAAAACCGGTCGGAAGATAATCGAGTTCCTGAAAAACAAGTTCTACGGGAATTACATGAGCATATTTTTTCAATATCTTTTCCCGAAAATCGTTCTCAAACAAATGGCGTATGACAAAAACAACTTTTCCAAATCCGCCTCGAATAGCATCATAAATAGAGTAATCCATGATTGTTTCTCCGTTCGGGCCCAGACCATCAAGCTGTTTGAGACCGCCGTAACGGCTACCCATTCCGGCAGCCAGAACAAAAAGCGTAGGTTTCATATCGATATATTTTATTTCGGTTTATTTTGACACAAACAAAGGTAGGTATTATTCTCCAATAACCTCTATTTGATCTTCTCTTTTTTAAGAAAACTCTTATAATTCCTCGGGAATGGCCGCCTCATGCCCGACAGGACATCGGCTCCCGGGAAACCGGCAAATTCTCAATGAAAAAAATATCCGAAAACAAAAAAATACTCAAATGTTTGTTTTTTCGAGAACGATTTTCTATGTTTGCAATCCTGAAACAAAAAACATGTCTCACTAAAACAATAATGCCTATCGAAAAACAACTACTCTGAAACCAATCTTTAACACCGAAATGAAACATTTATCAAAACTGTCCGACGAAGAGTTGGTGGTATTGTATTCAGAGGGGAACAACAAGGCATTCGATATTTTGCTTACACGGTACAAAAACCGTATCTATTCCTATATTTTTTATACCGTTAAGGATAATGATCTCACCGAAGACATATTCCAAGAAACGTTTGTAAAAGTCATCACGACCATAAAACAGGGCCGTTATATCGAAGCGGGCAAATTTTCGTCTTGGGTAACTCGCATTGCGCATAACCTCATCATCGATCACTACCGGCAGGAACGGAACGAGAACCTCGTATCGAACGACGACAGCGAAGAAAAAGACATTTTCAATCGCAAAGAGTTGAGCGAGGGAACTATCGAAGACTCTCTCATCACACGCCAGATACATGCCGACATACGCCGCCTCGTCGCCGCGCTGCCCGACAACCAACGCGAGGTACTCATCATGCGCTATTACAAAAACATGAGTTTCAAAGAAATTGCCGACGCTACGCAGGTAAGCATCAACACGGCATTGGGCCGTATGCGCTACGCCCTGCTCAACATCAGAAAAATGGCCGACGATCACCAAATACAACTTTCTTTCTAAAAAAGCAGACAGCATACATACTAAATACTCATGGGCTTACGTTTTAAAAATAAATTCCCAAACGTACAGCCTATGAAAAAAACAACTACTCCTTCTGTCCGTTCCGAAAAAAAAACGATACCGTCGGGTCCAAGCAACAGTACGTTGATGCTGCTACGATCGGTGGCACGCACCTACTCGGCCAAACCCGTCATACCTTACTCGGCGGCTCATTACGCATTGAATTAAATTTTTACGGAAACTTTTCGTCAATTCGATCGTATCGTTTATCTTTGTTCTACATAACAAAGACGTATCTGTCATGAGCCCGCTTATCGCCCCCTCCTTATTGTCGGCAAACTTCGCCGACTTGCAATCGGATATCGAAATGATAAATCGCAGCAAGGCCGATTGGTTGCACCTCGATATAATGGACGGGGTGTTCGTTCCGAACATCTCTTTCGGGTTCCCGATCATCGAAGCGATCGTCCCCCTCTGTAAAAAACCGCTCGACGTACATCTTATGATTACCCAGCCCGAGAAGTTTATTTCCCGTTTGCAATCTCTCGGTACATACATGATGAACGTACACTACGAGGCATGTCTGCACCTGCACCGCACGGTACAAGAAATCAAAAAAGCAGGTATGAAAGCCGGAATCACCCTCAATCCGCATACACCCGTTGCCATGCTCGAAGATATTATCACCGACGCCGACATGATACTTATCATGTCGGTAAATCCGGGATTCGGCGGACAGAAATTTATACCCCAATCCATCGAAAAGATTGCCCGACTCAAAGAGATGATTCTCCGTAAAAATGCCCATACCCTTATCGAAGTAGACGGGGGTATCAACATCGAAACTGCCCGCCTCACGATAGATGCAGGCGCCGATATTCTGGTATGCGGACACAGCGTATTCTCTTCGGGAAACCCCGAAGCCACCATCGCACAAATGAAAGCGATGTAAAAACATCGCCGTAATTTGCCAGAAAAACATACCACCGAACCCACAAAATACGGCGACAAAATAAGACCTATACCCATTGTCGCTCTTCACACCGTCGCCGTTCGCACTTTATGAGACGAGGACTATTCGATGATGCACCATTTATACGTCTTGCCATACCTTTTGCCGCCGGTATCGCCTTGCAAGAAATCATACCCGATATTTTTCTATGGGTATCTTTCATCATCGGAATCGTCTTTCTGATTCTACACACCTACTCCCTGCAACATATTGAGTTACGATTCCGCAACCGCTTTTTCTTTTCCATCGCCGCCTGCGCCCTGCTCATAACAGCCGGAGGAGCGACCATGCGGATATGCGACCGGGAAAAAATTCCCGAAGAAAATCCCAACTCATTTCGCTATGCAATAGCCCGTATAGATGTCGCCGACTCCGATACCAGCCGAAGTATAGGCTGCCAAGCAACAATCATCGCCCTTGTCCAAGACAGCACGAAAAACATTCCGGCCGAAATTCCGACGATATTACGCATCGAAAACACGCCTCATACAAAAAAGCCGGAAACCGGAGACCTGATTCTGTTTACCCCCCGCCTTGCTCCTATCGCCAACAAACAAAACCCAGAAGCATTCGACTACGCCACCCTGATGCGACACCGGGGATATATCTACACACAATATCTACCTATCAATAAATGGACTACAATAGGCCATACTGACCGACCGTCTTTAAAGGCTTATGCCGAATCGCTACGAGATCACTGCCTGAAAATCATAGATAACGGCCGTTTCACTCCTCACGCCCGAAGCATACTGAAAGCTCTTTTACTGGGATATACCGAAGATCTCGACCAAGAACAAAGAGATTCCTTTTCTACGGCCGGACTATCACACGTCCTTGCCGTCAGCGGATTGCATTTGGGAATCATCTGGGCAGTGATAGCGGCCCTGCTCGCTCCACTGGCATGGCTGCACCTTCATCGGGTACGGGCCGCCATTATACTCGTCCTGCTTTGGGGGTACGCATTCTTAACCGGATTGTCTCCCTCGGTAATACGGGCCTGCATCATGGTATCGGTCGTCCTTACAGGTATCCTCATCGGTCACAGGGCCCGCCCTATGAACAGTCTTTTTATCGCGGCTTTCGGTATGTTGCTTTACAACCCGCACTATCTTTTCCAAGTGAGTTTCCAACTCAGCTTTTTATCGGTTTTTACCATACTGCTTTTTTACAAACCTATCTACAACTTACTCCCTCATAGTAACTACATCGCCGAGAAAGCCGCATCGTTATTGTCAGTTTCGGCAGCCGCCCAAATAGGGACACTGCCTCTGGTCATCTATTACTTTCATGAATTGCCCTTGCTGGGATTACTGACAAACCTAATCATCGTTCCGCTGTTGCCTATACTGCTCGGCGGAGGATTTCTATGGCTTCTCCTATCGGGTATCAGCATAAACATACCCGTACTTACGCATATCATAAACGGTATGGCCGATGGTCTCGACCAATTTTCCCGGCTCATAGAACGATATGACTGGTCCTCGATACAAAATATCTGGGTCGAACCCGAGTCTCTCATTCTGTGGTTTATCCTTATTTTCGGAGGTGCTGCCGTCTTTCTATCCCATCAGGTAAAAGGGCTCATCGGCTTATTGTCGTTTGTCCTTTTCTTTCTCATTATCGAGACCTTCGATAACCGTCCTCCCTTACACAATGCCTTAGTGATTTATCAGGAAAGCGGAGGAACGACGACGCTCAATTTTATAGATAACGGAATGAACACGCTATTCCCTCTCGACACGTTGCCGCAACGTTCCACCGAACGGGAAGCCCGGCGTTTCTGGATAAAAAACGGTATCGATAACATTTCTTTCATTTCCGACTCGACAACCTACGGAAACCTCAGGATAGAACTACCCTACATCGCGTTCCAAAAAGAACGCATTATCGTTCTCGGCGATGACCGCTGGCAAGAGGTAACTTCGCATGAACGCATGAGCATCGACTATGCTATCGTCGTACCGGGATTCAAAGGAAAGATCGACGATATACGGCAAATATTCGATATACGGGAAATCGTTCTCGCACACAATCTGCCCTATTTCCAGCAAAAGTCATTGCAAGAAGAGTGCCGGCGGCTACGCATATCCTGCCACCGCATACGCACCGACGGTGCTTTTATCGCAAACACGACACCCGTTAAAACTCAAATGAAAGACGCAAATTGAATTGCCGGCCGGTAAGATAATTGGGAACGGCATTCTGATTGTTATATATGTCGGTTACCCAATAATAGGAATTGACATTGGCAAAATCGAGCAGGTTAAATACGTCAAGTCCTATCCAAATGCTTTTGAAACTGCGGAAGAAAGGTTTCTGCATGATACGATCCTCTCCGCCGGCCAAACGCCGGGAAAGTCCTATGTCTACACGCCGATAAGGCGGCGTACGGAAATAACCCTCGGCCCGCCCTTTACGTGGAGCAGCCATAGGAAGGCCGTCGGACCAAATGGCTTTGAGCGAAAAACGGTATTTCGGGAAACGGGGCACATAATCTTGGAAAAAGAGGCCCACGCTGTAACGCTGTTCGGTAGGTAACGGAACATACCCCGAAGCGGTCTTTTCTTTTGCCGTCATCAACGAGAACGTCAGCCAAGAATCGACCCCGGGAACAAACTCCCCGAAAAGTTTCAGATCGAGACCGGCAATATACCCTTCCGAATTGTTTTTTCCGCTGTACCACACTCTCACGTTATCGACCTCATAAGAGATGAGTCGATCGAGTTTTTTATAATAAACCTCTCCGGTCAGCTTGAAAGGGCGATCCATCGCCCGGAACGTAAAATCACTTCCCAATATCACATGCACCGACCGCTGCGACTTGATGCGGTCGTTCAGACGCACCGTCCAATTTCCCCGGCTGTCTTGAAGCGTATCACGGAACTCTTTGTAAAACGGAGCCTGATAATAAAGTCCCGTGGCAAAACGGAATGTCAGCCGGGGATTGAACGCAGGATTGAATCCGACCGAAATACGCGGAGAAACGATACATTCCCTATTATAGTCCCAATACGACAAACGTACCCCTCCGGTAAAATTATAAATACCAGACTTATGTTCGAGCGTATACGTTTCCTGTATATAGGTCGATATGCGATTGCTCTCGGTATCCTGCATCGAACGAAGACTCGAAATGAGCGATATGCCCTCGCCGGTATGCGGTAACGTGTAACCCGACGAATCCCGGGCTTCCCACTCCCGCATACGATCATGAATGCGCTCCCGCTGATAATTGACTCCATAACGCAACGTATGGCGACCTAATCGGGTCTCGCCTTTCAAAGCCAAAGCATATACATTGGCATTCAGCCTATTGCGGGCATGTTCATGGTAAGAACCGTATCCTAACGTGCCGGAGCTTTCCTGCGTATCGACCCCATTGGCCAAATCGAGTTCGTCGAGCCAATACTCGCCCGTAATATCATAAGTAACCTGCTCCCGGGTCGTAAATGCCGATGCCAACAACGACAAATTGGTGAACGCCGACGGTCGGTAATTGACGGTGAACGCTCCGAAATAGGTTTGAAAAATATCCTGCTCTTTCCCATCGAAATAGACGGTGAACTGGGCGGCCGAAGAAATACTACCGTAACGGGTCGTTCGCGATTGCGGAATAAATTTGTAGTTGTTGCTCGATATATTTCCCAAGAAAGCAATATCCCAACGGGAATTTATCTTATAGGTAAGATAGGTCTGATAATCGAAAAAAAGCGGTTTATACTCACCTTCGGTATCGAGGGTACTGAGCAGGGTCGAATTGGTTTTAAACCGAAATCCATGCAACTGGGAGAAACGCTTGGTACTGTGCCCTACCGAAGCACTCGCACCCAAGAAACTGCCCGATACCGCCCCTTCAAACGCCTCTGGCTTTTTATAGGTGATGTCGAGTACCGAAGACATTTTATCACCGTATTCCACCGGATAACCTCCCGAAGAAAATCCGACTGAGCCGACCATATCGGGATTGATAAAACTCAATCCTTCCTGCTGTCCGGTGCGTATCAACTGCGGGCGGTATATCTCTATCCCGTTGACATAGACAATATTCTCGTCGAAATTTCCACCTCGTACCGAATACTGCGAACTCAATTCGTTATTGGAGTGTACGCCGGGCATAGTCGCCAGCAAAGCCTCGATAGATCCCCCCGAAGCATCGGGCATCAATTTCCAATCTTTCGGATCGATTTTTTGCAATGTCGACATTTGACGACGATACTCCCGTATCTGTACCTCGCTCAATGTACGGTCTTTGTTATACATACGCACCGTGAGCGAAACTTTTTCGGCCGGATCTACCAATTTCCGGGTTTCACGACGATACCCGAGATAGGAAAACACCACCTCTACCGTATCGGACGAGACGATTTTCAATTTAAATTCACCCTTCTCATTGGTAAACGTTCCCGTCGAAGCAGCCGGAACGGCCACGGTAACAAGATCCATCGGCCCCCCCTCCGAGTCAATAACTTTTCCCGTTATTTCGACACGACGTTGCGCTTGTACCGTAAAGCACAAGAAAAGAAAGATATACAACCACAGTCGTCGTAAAATCATACCGTCGTTTCGGTTCGAGAATGAATACTCTAAATAATATACTATGTATATAAACGACATTTCTGCCGTTTCAGTATATTCGGAAAGTTTAAAATTTTACAAGGTTTCCGTTCCAAGACGCACAAACTCCCGGGAAGTTTTTTATATTTCATCGATTATCTGCAAAGCTATGGCAGCACATGCCTCGGCATCGGCCAGTGCATGATGATGGCCGGTCAAGTCGTACCCGCAACGAGCGGCAACAGTATGCAACTGATGATTGGGAAGCTCCTTGCCGAATTTACGACGCGAAGCCCGGCATGTACAAAAAAACAGATAGCCGGGATATGGCAACCGATAATGCCGGTGTACCTCTTTCAGACACCCTTCGTCGAACGGGCTGTTGTGTGCCACCAACGGCAATCCCTCGATAAGCGGAGCTATTTCGCTCCAAACGTGAGGAAAATCATCGGCTTCATCGGTATCTACCGCCGTAAGCCCATGTATTTCGGTAGCCCACAGGGAATAATAATTCGGATACGGACGTATAAGCCGGTATATTTTATCGACTACCGTCCCGTCCCGGACAATGACCACTCCTACGCTGCACACGCTGGTACGACGGCTGTTTGCCGTTTCAAAATCGATCGCTGCAAAATTTTTCATCGTCCATCTGAAATTTCCGTGTCGGAAAATCGGCAATCGATATACTCGGGCAAAACCGACAATTCGCCGTCCAACCGTACCGCAGGTTTTCCACCGGGAAGGCAGAAAGAAACCCGGTCGAACCGGATACGGCGTGCATCGGTCAGCGCAAGGATCGAATCGGAACCATACACGATCATATCGCGAAATGTCATGCCGTCGACATCTTGCAGTGTCATCAACTGGTTGCAATAGGCATCGATCCTCTCGATCGTAACGTCGGAAACCGGCACTTCGGGAATACCTACGGCCTTAACCAAACGATTGCACTGCTCCACGATAATATCCCGCGCCATAATATTTCTGTAAAATGGTGTAAGGGGTGTCATCTCCCGTGCCGGCAAACGCACAGCCAAATCACCGACATAGGTGCGGCTACCGAGCATATCCCACACAAAAGGTTGTCCGCACGACGACATACGTACACGTTCGTAAACGAGATTTTCCCCACCACCGCCTCTGTTACGGCGTGTTTTGAAGCGCAATCCCGTATCGGTACCGTCGAAAACACAATCGTGTACATATACGTTTCTTATCACACCGGCAGTTTCACTACCGCAGGTAATAGCACCATGCCCCTTTTGTGCCAAACAATAGCGAATGACAATATTTTCGGTGGGCCTATTTACCCGTAACCCGTCTTCGCAACGTCCGGCTTTCAATGTAAAGCAGTCATCACCACAACTCAACGTACAATATTCTATCAACACATTCCGAGATGATTCGATGTCGATGCCATCTCCGCGAGGAATCTTTTCGGAACGTACCGTGATACCCCGTATCACGACACCGTCGCAATAAACGGGTACGACATTCCAAAACGGCGTATTCTCGAATGTAACACCCTCAACATAGACCTGTCGACAACGAATAGGAGAAAAGAACATGGGCAGGAACACTCCTCCGTCCTTCCTCCCATCGTAAACACGGCTCTCTACCGGAGAAGAAGCATCGATGAGATTTTCGATGACATTGCCGCGCATCTGACGTTTCTGTATCTCGCAATCCCGGGCAGGGCCTACCAATTTCCCTTTACCGGTAAGAGCGATATTTTCCTGTCCGTCGGCATATACCAAAGCGCCCAAAGAATAGACCTCCACGCCCTCCTGACGGGTAAAAACAGCGGGCTGATAATCGGCCACAACACCCGAAAAATGCAGTTCGGCCCCCTCGGACAGGTGCAAATTCACATCACTTAAAAGGACAATGCGACCGGTCAACCAAATACCGGAAGGAACGATTACCATACCGCCGCCTCTCTCATGCACATCTCTTATCGCCCGATTTATAGCTTCTGTCACCTTTTCACCGGAGACGACTCCGTAATCGGCGATAGAAACCGCAAAATCGGGAAAAACACTCTTTTCCATATCGGGAAAATCGAACGGAGCCGACACCGGAGCTATCGTATCGGGTAAAGCATGCGCACCCACTTCTCCTTTTTCGGGGACTGCCGCTTGCCAATGTACTGTCTCCCGACAAGCAGAAGACAATAACAATATAAGCGACAAAAAAATATATTCTTTTTGGGAAAAAGATTTTTTCATAATCTTTATTTGATCGTTTCAAATATATGCAAATATTTTAAGAGGGCACTTCGATTTCGACCAATTATTGCTATTTTTGTAAAGTTATTCCTGTATGGTATCATACCGGAACGGTTTCATAAACAATCACTATATGAAAGACTTTCACGAATTGCTACGATTGCGCCGAAGCACGCGCAAATTTACCGAACAAGAAATAGCTTCCGACGACGTAAAAACCATCATGGAAGCCGCACTCATGGCTCCCTCATCGAAACGATCGCTATCTTGGGAATTTGTTCTGGTCGAAGATGCAGAAAAACTCGAACGGCTCTCGGTCTGCAAAGACAACGGCGCGAAACTGATAGCCGGTGCCAAACTTGCGGTCGTAGTCTTAGGCGACCCGATGAAAAGCGATGTATGGATAGAAGACGCTTCCATTGCCGCCACACTCATACAACTGCAAGCCGAAGAACTGGGACTGGGTAGCTGCTGGGTGCAGGTACGCGGCCGTTATGGTGAAAACGGCGAATCGGCCGAAGATTTCGTACGGGAACTATTGAACATTCCCCTGCCTATGCAAGTACTGGCCATTATCGCCTTAGGACACAAAGCCGAAACAAAAACGCCTTTCGATCCCGAAAAAGTTGCTTGGGAAAAAGTTCACATCGGCCAATGGTAAAAGAGACAAAACAACGTATCGTTTTTATCGGGGCCGGCAATTTGGCGACCCATCTGTCTATGGCTTTGCAACAAGCCGGATACGACGTCGCGCAAGTTTACAGCCGCACCGAAGATTCGGCTCAACGACTTGCCGGGAAATTGAAGTGCGGCATGACTACCCGCATAGAGGAATTGTACAATGACGCCGACATATACATATTCTCGGTGAGCGACTCGGCCCTCGAAAAGCTCATAGATAAAGTTCCGAGATGCGAAGAGGCTCTTTACCTGCACACGGCCGGTAGCATACCGATGTCGGTATTTTCGGGAAAATGCCGACGGTACGGAGTTCTCTATCCATTACAAACATTCAGCAAAAACAGAGACGTACAATTCGACGAAATACCTGTTTTCATCGAAGGTTCATCTCCTGAAACAACAGCCACACTGCAAAAAATCGGGAGAGAGATATCGGGACAAGTTCTCGAAGCGACTTCGGAACAACGCAGACATCTACATTTGGCTGCCGTATTTGCCTGCAACTTCGCCAACCATCTCTATGCCATCGCCGCCGAACTACTCGAAAAACAACATCTGCCTTTCGATGCACTCCGCCCGCTCATACGCGAAACGGCGGCAAAAATAGAATCTCTTACGCCTATCGATGCGCAAACAGGCCCGGCTATACGATACGACCGTAACGTCATGCAAAGACATATCGACCTTCTCGACGATAACGACGAAAAAGAAATATATCGGCTGTTAAGCAGGCATATACACGCATTTGCCGACACACCACCTACACAATCTACCACTCATGAGTAAAATAGATTACGATCTCACCCGTATAAAGGGATTTGCTTTCGACGTCGACGGAGTACTGTCGGCAGAAACCATACCCTTGCACCCCAACGGAGAACCGTGCCGTACGGTAAACATCAAAGACGGGTATGCCATACAACTCGCCGTACGCAAAGGTTTTGAAATCGCCATCATTACCGGCGGCCGTACCGAGTCGGTTCGTAAACGATTCGAAGACCTCGGAGTACAGCACATCTTTATGGGTGCAAGCATCAAAACCCAATCGTTTGAAAAGTGGACGCAAGAAACCGGATTGAAACGGGAAGAAATCCTATACATGGGCGACGATATTCCCGACTATGAGGTCATGCAATTGGTCGGGCTTCCCTGCTGCCCGGCCGATGCCGTACCCGAAATAAAATCAGTCGCCACTTACATTTCTCCCCATAAGGGAGGTTACGGCTGCGGCCGCGATGTGATAGAACAAGTCATGAAAGCCCAGAGAAAGTGGTTCGGCGAAGAAGCTTTCGGCTGGTAAAAACCAACAGACATGGATTTTTTGAAAAACTACGACATTGTACTGGCTAGTAATTCTCCCCGCCGGAAAGAGTTGTTGGCGGGACTGGATATTTCTTATCGGGTAAGTGTACTGCCCGATATAGACGAGAGTTACCCCGAAACTCTGCAAGGAGAGGAAATTCCGCTCTATATTGCCAAGAAAAAGGCCGAGGCATATAAAAAACAGTTAACCGACCGCACCCTACTCATCACAGCCGACACTATCGTATGGCTCGACGGTCGCGTGTATGGAAAACCTCTCGACAAAACCGACGCACGAGCCATGTTACATGCCCTCTCGGGAAAAACGCATACGGTAATAACCGGCGTCAGTATCACCACCATCGATAAAGAGGTCTCTTTTGCGACATCTACCGAAGTTTCGTTTGCATTGCTTACCGAGGAAGAAATCGATTATTATGTCGAAAAATATTCACCGCTCGACAAGGCCGGGGCTTACGGCATACAAGAATGGATAGGGTATGTAGGGGTTACCGGCCTACGCGGCTCGTACTACAATGTCATGGGGTTACCCATACAAAGGCTCTATCAGGAATTGAAAAAATTCTGACGGAGCGGTTTTCCACTGCTATACAGAATATATCTCGACAGAAGCCCTATAATGCGTATCGGGTAGAATCGGATTCAGAGCCAGATAACCGCTCTTTATTTTTTGCTGGTCGATACGAAGGGGATTTTCAAATTGCCGGCGACAATGATCGTCCATAAGTTGCTCCGCGTCGGAAAAATACTCCACGCGATAAACACCATTGCTTCCCTCCGCCACGTAACGATCATAAAAAATACGGGATACCATACCCATATTCATACGCAGATTTATCTCCACGCACGGGTGCAAAGCAAATGCGCCGGAGCGACGGTATATCATCATATCAACCCCGAAATATCCCTGATATAACGGAGCTATATAGCGGGTGAAAAATCGCTCCAAACACTCGCGTACCCGATACAAATCATCGACAGGGAGATAGGAAGATACATGTTTCTCGATTTCATCGTCAGATAATAAACAATTCCCTTTATATGCTCCGCGCTCATCGGTCGAAAACCAAGAGTAGCCCGAAAAAACGACCCGATTGCCATCTGAAAGGAATTCCATCGCCATATCGGCCTCTTTCTCGAAATATGGTTCACAAACGACCTCTCCTTGACGGCGGAGCACCCCTTGTACCCATCGGCCTACCGCCAGATCATACGTTCCATAAGTCCGGCACAAGCCTTTCCCACTGCCCGACCACGGCGCTTTGAGCATAGCCCTAAGATGAGTTGTAACAAAATCATGCACTCGTCCCTCGTCCCGAAACGAAACAGGAATCTCGTAGGGAACATCTACTCCTTCGCTCTTCAAAAAGGAAAGGACTTCTCGGGTGCGTATACGATGCGCCCACGCACGTTGTAGATCCAGCAATTCGGCACTTGGAAGTAATTCGGCATCAGCTCCGTGTCGGAGAAAGCGGTGGACAATTTCGGGACTCCACCCCCACGGCCGGTAAGCCAAAACATCATCGGGCAACGAGGCAATGGAACAAACACAACATTTTTTTCCCAACGATTCCAAGACAGGTATCAACGAATCGCCATAACCGAGAGATGGCAAACAGATAATATTCTCTCCTTCAGTGGCATACCATAGCGGCAAAGTAGATAAATCCCGGGCTATCGTTCGTGCCAACGGCGGCGGCGTATAATTTTTTCCACCATTAGCCAACGCCAAATCATTCTCGGGATTGAAAAGATAGAGAACCGACATCAACCAAGAGAAAATATAACATGCCAGAAAGAGAGGGGCAGAGCGATATTGGGAACATCTACGGCATCGCAAAACAACGGAGCTATATCTCTATCGGTAAAACCGGCAATGCCACAACCGATACGCGTTACCAAAAAGCGATACTCGGTATGGGTACGGGCAAAAGAGATAAATTCATCGACATAGGGTTTTATCATCTCCACACTCGCCCGCATGGTAGGTATGGCATAGGTCTTCCCGGTAAGTCCGCGGCCTATGCCCCATTCGGCCCCGAACCTTTTATTTGCGATAAATGCGGCTCCTCCGTAATGTCTTCCCGACAAATTACTACCGAAAACGAAAATTTCATTCTCTTCCAACGTCTCGATATGATCGGCAGCAATACGGTCCGGCGGTATATGCGGCACATATAAACCCTTACGTTGCAAAACTTCCCAAAACGAAGCCGGTAAAGTAACATGCTCCATTCCGACAGCAACGGCAAACAATGGAGCGATATCTTCATCGGTAAAACCGGCGATACCGCAACCGATACGGGTTACAAAAAAACGGTATTCGGTATGGGAACGCGCAAAAGACAAAAATACCTCGATATGCGGTTTTACCATGTCTATACCCGCCCGTACCACAGGAATGGCATAAGTCGACCCTTTCAAACCCTCTGAAACACCTCCCGCTCCGAATTTATCATAGGCAACTCGGGCGGCATCTCCGAAATGGACACCCATAAGACTGGAACCGAAGACGAATATTTCTCTTTCTCCGAGCCGTTCTATTTTCTCAGGTGTTACGCGACTTGCAGGAACTGTGTTTATCGACATAATTTTTTCAAGAAGAAGAAAGCGAGTGAAACACCCGCCTTCTTCATTTAATTTTATACATTACCACTGGCCGGAATAACCAATAATGGCGTATCGGAATGGAATATCATCTTATGTGCCAATCCCGGATTGAAAAGCCGGGCGAAAACATTACGCCGTCGTGTGGTCATGGCCAAAAGGTCGACTTTTTCTTTTTCAACGAAAGATTCGAGTTCGTCAAGCAAATCGTCTTCTTTCTTTATCAAAGAACAAGAGACCTCATAACCCGCATAATGTTTTTCGAGATAATCTTTCATTCCGGACAACCGGACATCGTCCCACACATCTTTCTGCGACTGGATATGTACAAAATGCACACTGAAACGGAACGCGGCAAAAAGACGCATAAAGGTATCTACCGCCAACAAATCCTGCTGGTCGAAATTGGTGAAAAAGGCTATGCTTTTTACGTTTTCAAATCCCACGAACGGCACATTTTCGGGAATTGCCAAAACCGGTACGCATGCCGATTCGAAAACTTCGGCCGTAACGCTCCCTATCAGATCGCTCTCTTTACGACCTTTCCCCCGAGTACCCATAACGATAAGCAATGGTCGATTGATCTTGGCATACCGGTAAATTTCGTCTTCGGGAATACCGTCTTTCCATACCGGCTCTACCTCCACATCGGGCAAACGCCCCAACTTCACTTCTTTATTAAGGGCTTCGAGCAATTTCTTCATATCCTGCTCGGCCTGACGACGTATCTCCTTATACATTTCCATATCGTTGTCATTGACAGCTTCGATGGAAAATACACTCGTCGCCGAGAGCATACTCATGAAATCGGGTATCAGATAAGTATGCAACAAAACAACTTTCGCTTTAAGCGAACCAGCCACCGTAAACGCCGTGCGGCAGGCCTTTATAGAATAATCGGAGAAATCGACAGGAACCAATATCTGATTCTCTCGATTCTCCGATGTCTTGTTCTGCAACAAATCTTCAAAAACAGGGCTGTTTTCAAGTATTTTAAGGGCAAGCGGCAGATCGTTTTCCCGAATACGAATCCGTACCCCCGATGATACAACCGGCTGTATCAGATTGACATTCTGTATGGCGACAGGAATACCCTCATTCTCCAATATACCTTTAATGATCTGAGCTTTCTCGTAGGTATATATCGCTACTGTTATTAATCTGTCTTCACTCATAATTGTAAGGATTTTAATATTAAACCTTTACCGTACAAACAGAAACAAACAGGGGTATATTTCTGTTCAAAATAGAATACGGAAACGATTCCGCCGAATATTTATGCATTCTCTTCTTCCAGAATTTTCATGGCCATATCGTAGATTGTCGTATTATCGAGAACTACAATACCTCCGTCGGGCCCGGGTTCGATATGCAAGCCGCAATTCTTACCGAACTCATAGTTATTGCCGCCGAAATAATTACGCACGGTCTGAACGGTTACATTCAATTCATCGGCGATTCTGTGAATGGAGCCGTCGGGTAAACTATCTTTGATACGACGAAGTTCATTAAAAGTGATTGTCTTTGTCATGGCTATAAAATTTAAGGGGTTAAACTCTTCTTATTTGTTTCTGGCAATAAATATAATTTTAATATTCGGGAAAAGCAAATAAATCGGAGTTTTTTTACGTCTAAATTAATAATCGACTTTATAAGTATTTATCTTATATATGATTAAGCAAACTATGTACAATCTGTGCTCTTAAAAATCAATGAAACGAGAATTTCAATATCGGCGCCATGAGTAGAATAAAGAGAAACGTTACGTACACAACCGCCGTTATTATCCCTACAAAACGACATCCTGAATAGGGAGACGGAACATCGCCAAAGAAAAAAGGTCGCATTTTCTTATATAAGAAAAAACCACCCCATCCCATAAGGATTCCCCATAATAGTCCGGCCAAAATATCTCCGGGATAGTGAACTCCCAAGTACATGCGGGAATAGCAAGTGAGCAAGGCCCACAGAACAGCTGTTGCCGCATAAAGTTTATTCCTGAAAATCAATGCCGTGTACACGACGATACCGGCAGCATTGGCCGCATGGCTCGAAAAGAAGCCGAACATTCCACCCCGATAACCATTCACGATCGTTACCATCGAAGAAAAATCGGGATCGCGAGCCGGACGGTAACGCTCAAAAAAAGGTTTACAGACCGATGACGAGAACTGGTCGCATAAAAGGGCTACCAACCCCGCCACCAAAACAAACCATACTCCCTCTCGCCACCCTCCGCAGCGGAAAGCCACGTATATCATAGAAAGAATGAGCGGAATCCATACCAACTTCCCGGTATAAATCCACATCACCTGATCCCAATACAGCGTATGCCCCTGATTGAAAAACAATAACAGGGAACGATCCAATTCCAATAACGTGTCGAGCATAATGGACAAAGATAACCCTTTTATCCATTATGCACAAGATATGTTAAGACTTTACTTATATGATTTCCAACTTATCGGTAGGTATCCACCCGCGATTTCCGTCTTCAAGACGTATTTCGCTCCACTCTCCCACCCGGTCCATAAGATACACTTTCGTGCCCTCATGCAAAACAAAAAGGTCGGTACCGCTCTCCGACGGAGAACTTTTCACCGTAATGGTAGGAGCAAAAATTATCGCCGAATCGCGATGAATAATCCGTGCCTTCTGCTCCGAAGCAAAATGATTGGCACCTATCGCAACAAGCACAGCCAGCAAACCGGCAAAGAATCCGATTTTACGCAAAACGACCTTCTCGACAAAAAAGTACAGGACGACACCTACGAGAAATAACAAAAAGGCAACGACAGCAATCACGGCCCATACATTCGAAGGAAAAAGATTTCGCACAGCCGTCGACCATTGTACGAGAAAAAAAGTGCCCAATGGTTCGATTTTATCTGCGATGCGGGCTTGCGCCATTTCGAGATTGAAGCGAGTATCGGCGTTGTCGGAATCGAGCAGCAAGGAACGCTCGTAATTCAAAATGGCATCGGGATAACGTCCGCATTTATAATAAGCATTTCCCAGATTATAGAAATAAGCGGCGGATGTCCCGTCCTGTTCTCCCGACTGTTCATACAGCTCGACTGCTTTGGCATAGTCGCCTTTCTGGTACGCCATGCCGGCCTGCTCTGCCAAAGACTGTGCATTGGCCCGAGATACAGAGCATACAGAGCATAAAAGTATTGTTAGGATATATATTTTCCGAAGAGACATGGTTTCACTTTTTTATCGTTTCACATTTTCCATTTTTCCTATCACATCGAGCGTTTCGTCATAAAGGCGATCCATTGCTTCATTGCTTTGAGCAGGAGCGTAACGGGCAAATTCGCACGTATCTATCACTTGTATCACCCTACCTATGAGTTCCTCATCGGCTCCATACGCCATCAATTGCGCAGCGACATTATCCCTTGTAAGCTCGGATAGAGGCAAAAGCAACTTGTCGCTGATATATCCCCACACCGCTTTAAGAGTCTCGTCATAGAAACGCTCGCTATTGTGCTCTCGGAGATATTTCCCGGCAATCTTTAAACGCCGTATCGCCACCTTATTGGCTTTCTTAGTTTTGAGACGTGAGGCATTTGCATTCTCGCGGGCTTTCCGATAATTGAACAGAACAAATGCAACCAGCAAAAGCAATGGTACAAGATAACACAATCGGTAAGTCCAAGAGCCGTAAAAGAAAGATTCGGATTTCTTCTGATGCAAATCTCCCGTCTTGATATAACGTATATCCTGATTGAGATGCTTTACGGCTTCTTGGTCCGAGAAATTAGCCAAGACAACCGACCCCTCGCTGGTGTTTCCTTGCTCCACGGTAAGATGATACTCGGGAGTGGCAAGGGTTTTATAACGATTCGTTGAAAAATCGAAATAAGAAAATTCGACAGACGGAATCGTAAATTCTCCGGCTCTGCGGGGAATAATCGTATATTCTACCGTACGAATTCCGCTTACTCCCGCATCGGTATTTTTCAAATCGGTCGAGATTTTCGGATCGTAAACATCAAAATCGACGGGAAACTTCACGTCGGGATTTTTCATATATTTCAAATTGGCAGTTCCCGAAAGAGTCAACTTCAAAGTAACGGCCTCATTCGCTTTCAAAGACTCTTTGCTTAGCGATGACGAAAGTTTGAGGTTGGAAGCCACGGCATTCATATATGAAGCCGGGCGGGGCATCGGCAACGGCTTCACCTTTACCGTTACTGCCGGTGTCGTGGCCGAACGTATCAATTCTTGTGTCCCACTCATCATACGGAATATCCCGGGCATGGGACGTTCCACAAGTACCGAAAAATCAAATTTTCCCGATGTTATTTCCAAATTGCCGGTACGTTGCGGATACAGCAATACTTGCTTTAATGTCGCTACCTGATAATTGTTCCCCTTAAAGTTTTCAAGTTCTACCTGAGTGTTGCCCAAATCGATCTCTTGTGTAATGAAACCATCGAACCCCGGCATGACAAGATCATGGATACCCAACAAATTTCCACCCCGCAAATAGACTTTGATCGTAGCTAAAATGGGTTCTTGCTCATAAACCGACTTTTTAGATAAGATAAGACGGACAAACAACTCGGGGTCTTCTACCGCCGACTGTACCGATTGCCGCCCCGACATACCACCATTTGCAGAAGAAGCCGGAGCATTTTTATCGGGAGGCAAAACCTGAACCCTCAGTGAATTGGACGATAGTTGTTTTCCGTCGACCATTATCGTCGCAGCGGCAAATGTATAAGAACCCTCTTTGTCGGCCCTCAGTGTGTAGGTATAAGTATACTCGCTGATTTTTGATGTTTTTCCATTCACCCAAGAAATCGATGTACTCTGTGAAGTAGCAGGGCCGTATAAAACGGAAAAGCCCGAAAAATCAGGAGCTCTAAAACCGTCCCCACCGGCATTCTGCAACGTATAAACAACCTGAAATTGCTGGCCCTGTATGACCTGCTTCGGTGCAGACGCCAAGAATTTCACCTCATCGGCAACTGCCGGTGAAATCGTTATCATACAGGTTATTACCATAAAAACTAATCGCTGTATCATTTCTTTATCGCTTTCTTTATCAAATCATCGAAAATATCGATCTCGACAATCATCGAATTACCATTCTTTGTCAGTTTTGCGTTTTTTCCGCTGTTCGAGCAGAGCCTTCTGCACTTTCTCTTGTGTGGCTTTCTCGTCTTGCTGCATAGCGTCGAGTATCTGCTGAGCATTTTCACGGGACATCTCGCCGGGCTGTGGCTGACCGTTATCGGCCGGCCGGTCTTCCTGCCTACCGGAATTTTGAGGATTTTGGTTCTGTTGTTCTTGCGGCGAATTCTGTTGTTTTTCCTTGTCCTTATCGTTGTCCCGGTTTTGCTGGTTATTCTGATTCTGTTGGTTTTGTTGTTGTTGTTGATTATTCTGATTCTGCTGTTGATTGTCTTGATTTTGCTGCTGTTGTTGCTGTTGCTGCAATTTCAGTTGTGCCATACGTAAATTGTAACGGGCTTCATGATCGTCGGGATTACGCCGCAAAGAGTTTTTATACGCCTCTATACTCTCGGCATACTTTCCCTGCATGTACAAGGAATTTCCTAAATTATACCAATTCCCAGCCGACTCGACCTTTCCGTCATCAGGGCGCTCCTTATCGGTCAAGTCTCCATATTGGCGGGCAGCCTCATCATACTTTCCCTGACGAAACAACGCATTGCCTATATTGTAGGCAGCCATCTTCGAAGACGGGTCGGCATCGAGAGCCCTACGGTAATTGACCTCGGCCTCGGTATACTTTTCTTTTTCATAATCCTCGTTACCGGTACGTAACATACGACGTTCCGTCTTGGAATCGACATTCTGCGCAATGCCCTCCATCGGAGTTATCATGCATAACGCCGCACCTATAAAGAGATAACAGATTTTTCGTTTCATGACAACCATTTATTTATCAAAGAAATTGATTTTTTTCATCAGTTTATTTTTCGTATCGAGAACGAAAATATCGAACAGGAGCAATCCGAGTGCGATCCATGCCAACAAAGGAAATTGCTCGTCATACTCGGAATAAACCTTACTCTCGATTTCCGATTTTTTCATTTTACCCATTTCGTTCGACAATGCCCGCAAAGCGCTGTTGGTATTATCGGCCGTTACGTACAACCCCTCTCCGGCTCGGGCTATTTCCTGACCCATCTGTTCGTTGAGTTTCGTAATCACAACATTTCCACTACCGTCTTTGCGGAAATTTCCGTCTTGGCCGTTCATCGGTATGGGAGAACCTTGCGATGAACCGATACCTATAACATCGACCTTTATACCTCGTTTGGCCGCCTCTTTTGCCATAGCCACGGCATCATCTTCATGATTTTCTCCGTCGGTAATAACAATAATCGCTTTATCGGCCGATTCGTCGGGGGTAAAAGAATTCATAGCCAAGCGAATGGCTTCGCCTATGGCTGTTCCCTGAGTCGGCACCATCGACGGAGAGATATTGGCAAGAAACATTTTAGCCGAAACAAAATCGGTCGTAATAGGGAGCTGCATATAAGCATCGCCGGCAAAAACGATAAGTCCCACTTTATCCTCATCGAGGTCATCGAACAATCTCGACAACAACATCTTCGACCGTTCGAGGCGGGAAGGCGCTATGTCTTGGGCCAACATCGAATTGGAGACATCGAGGGCAATCATTATCTCCACCCCCTGACGTTTCACGACTTCGAGTTTAGCACCCATTTGCGGACGGGCTACCAAAAAAACCAATACCAACAAAGCCAACTGTTGCAGGAAAAATTTCGCTCCGGGTTTATATCGGGAAACATCGGGCATCAACCCGCCCAACACATCGGCACGCCCCATACGGGCCATATTGCGGCGATTACGCCATACACCGTAAAAATAGAGAGCCCATACTACCGGCAACAGCAGGAGCAGATAAAGATATTCGGGATTTGCAAATCGAAACATGGCAATGACGTTTATGGTATATTCCGTAACAGAGTATGCCGCAAAAGCATCTCTATGAGAAGCAATACAAGCGCAGCTATACCCCATGTAACAAACAACTCTTCCTTATTGCTGAACTCTTTTACGACCAACTTGGTTTTTTCGAGTTTATCGATTTCGGAAAAAATATTTTTAAGGACATCTTTGCTGGTTGCCCTAAAATATTTTCCCCCGGTCGTATCAGCGATTTTCTGCAACGTAACCTCATCGATTTCGACAGGCATGTTGCGATAGGTTATCCCGTATGGCGACATAACCGGATAAGGAGCCTCACCTTTGGTACCGACACCGATCGTATATACACGAATACCGAATGTTTTTGCTATCTGGGCTGCCGTCTCGGGAGTGATATCTCCGGTATTGTTTGTTCCATCGGTAAGAAGTATAATCGTTTTCGACTTGGCTGGGCCGTCCTTGATACGGCTGATGGCCGTAGCAAGCCCATCACCGATACCGGTAAGATCGTCGATCATACCGCACTTCACCTCTTTCAGCATATTGAGCAGAACAGTACGATCGGTCGTCATGGGACAAAGGGTGAAACTTTCTCCCGCAAAAATAACCAGACCGATATTATCGGTGGGACGCCCGGAGATAAATTGCGAAGCGACATCTTTTGCCGCCTCAATACGATCGGGCTGAAAATCCCGCGCCAACATACTGCTGGAAATATCGAGCGAAATGACTATGTCTATACCCTCTGTCGCTTGATTGCGCCAATAATTGGTCGATTGCGGACGAGCCAACACAATAATCAGGCAGGCAACAGCTCCCAAACGCAAAAGGAACAACAGATGTCTCAGATACTTCTTATAGCTGTTTCCCATACGGTCGAAAGCATAGGTCGAAGAAATCTGTAAAGAAGCCTCGGCTTTCCTGTGCTTGTAGATATACCACACCACAGCCGGGATAAACAACAAGAAAAGCCACAAATATGACGGATGTGCAAAATTCATGATCGACGCTTATTTGAGGGTCCATATTTCTCCCAATCGCTTTCGGCGGATTCTTCTCCGGCGACCGGATTTTCTTCTCCTGTAAACCGACGCTCCGAGGTTTCTGGCTCTTTCGTCCCGTCGGGAGTTTCGGCTCCGGTATCATCGGCAGGGATTTCTTCGGGACGTGTCTCCTCTACAAACGCGACGGCATTGCGCATGGCAGCTTCATTGTCATCGGGTGTAGGTTTTACTTTGGCAAACTTTACGAAATCAGCCATTTCGAGAATTTCTTTTATCTGTTTATTCAAGACTTTCGTTTCCTGATTGGAACGCAAAATGGAAAGTATCTGGGACGACGTCATCTCCATAGCCTGAATGCCGAAACGCCCGAAAAGATATTCGCGCAAAATATCGGTAAGATGCGTGTAATATTCTTTCTCCCGCCCTTCCTGCCATAACTTTTCGTCCCGCAGTTGAGAAAGTGCCAAAAGCGCCTTTTCATGCGGAGGCAAAAGATCTTCGGGCGCTACTTCTTCCCGACTTCGAGAGAAATATCTCCGATATATCCAATAAGCAAGGAGGGCAACTGCCGCTACCGCAATGACGATAAGCACGATCCAACCCCACAGAGGCATATTGTCCCAAAGAAGAAGCCACCACGATGAAGAAGGAGCACGTACTCCCTTGATATCGACAATAGACTGCGTCGTATCGACCTCCATCGGCAAGATTTTAAGACTAAGAGCCTCTGTGCTCAACGTATCTGTGCCGGCAACATATCGGAACGGAGGAATATAGAAAAAACCCGAATCGAACGAGGTTACCAACAGACTGCGGTCTATCTGTATACGACCGTTACCCAGCTTCATCGTATCGGGGCGCGAAACTTCCAAAACCTCGATACCTCTTACCAGCGTATCGGAAAAGGTCGGCAGAAGCCATACTTGCTCACCTTCGTTCTGGGCAACTTCAAGGCGGATACGAGTCTGTTCGCCCATCCATAACGCCAGCGAATCGATCGACGCATGTACCGACACATCGGCAGCGACCGCCCGCACCGGCAATACCGATACAAGGAGCGCGACAAACGCCCATGTAAAAACAGACAGGCGATGTTTCGCTATTTTATTTCTTATTCTCATGTTCTTTTTACCTTACTGTGTTTCTATAAACGACGCTTGAAAAGATTCATCAACGCAATGACAAAATCTCCATCGGTAGCGACCGATACCATATCCACCCGGCTTTTTTTTAGAGAATCTTCCATGCGTTTTTGCCGCTCGCTCCACCACGCCGCATAACCGTCACGCACACGCCGGGACGATGTATCGACCCACACCTCATTACCTCGCTCGGCATCACGCAGCTTGACAAGTCCCGCCCGAGGCAACTCGGTCTCACGCTTGTCATATACCTGTATGGCGACGACATCGTGCTTGCGGTTGGCGATGGTCATGGCGTTGGAAAAATTTTCGGGCGTAATGAAATCGGAGATAAAAAATACCGTACACCGTTTTTTTATGGCGTTGGTAAGATAACGCAATGCCTGAGAAAGCTCGGTTCCCGTATGTTCGGGTGTAAAATCGATCAATTCGCGTATGATGTAAAGGACATGTTTTTTCCCTTTTTGAGGAGGGATAAACTTTTCGATACGGTCCGAAAAAAAGATGACTCCGATCTTATCGTTATTTTGTATCGTCGAAAAAGCCAGCGTTGCGGCAATTTCGGTAATCATTTCTTTCTTCAATTCACCTACGGCACCGAAATTACGGCTGGCCGACACATCGACCAGCAACATGACCGTCATCTCCCGTTCCTCTTCAAAAACTTTGATATAAGGACGTTGCTGACGAGCGGTTACATTCCAGTCAATATCCCTCACATCATCGCCGAACTGGTACTCGCGCACCTCCGAAAATGCCATACCTCGTCCTTTAAAGGCCGAATGGTATTGCCCGGCAAATATGTTTCGGGAGAGTCCGCGTGTCTTTATCTCGATGCGGCGGACCTTTTTCAGCAACTCGGTTGTATCCATAATACTTATTCTCCTTTACGGGAAATATGACGACTAAGGTACTTCGACCTTATTGAGGATTTCGCTTATGATTTCTTCTGTGGTAATATTATTGGCCTCGGCCTCATAGGTAAGTCCTATACGATGACGCATCACGTCATGACATACGGCACGCACGTCCTCGGGTACGACATAACCGCGTTGTTTGAGGAAGGCATAAGAACGCGCAGCCAAAGCCAGATTGATCGACGCACGAGGAGACGCCCCAAAGGCAATCATATTTTTCATATCGGTCAACCCGTGGTCTTGCGGGAAACGAGTAGCAAATACGATGTCTACGATATAACGCTCGATTTTCTCATCGATATAGACTTGTTGCACAATCTTACGGGCATCGATTATATCTTCGGTTTTAAGTACCGGTTTTACTTCGGTACGCTCACCCGAAATATTTTGACGTATGATAAGCTTTTCTTCTTCTTTCTTGGGGTAATTGATGATGACCTTCAAGAGGAAACGGTCGACCTGAGCCTCGGGCAACGGATATGTTCCTTCCTGCTCGATAGGATTCTGAGTCGCCATTACGAGGAACGGGTCATCGAGCTTATAGGTATTTTCACCGATAGTTACCTGACGCTCCTGCATGGCTTCGAGCAAAGCACTCTGCACTTTAGCCGGAGCACGGTTTATTTCATCGGCAAGGACGAAGTTGGCAAAAACCGGACCTTTCTTTACCTGAAACTGTTCTTTGGCCTGACTATACACCATCGTACCGACAACATCGGCCGGAAGCAAGTCGGGCGTAAACTGTATACGGCTGTACTTCGCATCGATGAGCGAAGCAAGGGTTTTGATAGCAAGGGTTTTGGCCAATCCCGGCACACCTTCGAGCAGTATGTGCCCATTGGACAGAAGGCTTATCATCAACGAATCGACGAGATGTTTCTGCCCCACAATAACGCGGTCCATACCCATAGTAATCATGTTTACAAATGAGCTTTTGCTGGCAATCAGCTCGTTAAGCTCTCTGATATCTACTGTCTGGCTCATAATATTTATTGAGTTTTCTATATGATTATACGATTTTTCTTTTTTCTTGTTGCAAAAATAGAAATGTTTATTTCACATTTAACACTTAAAGCGTTAAAACGTCAATACATATCTATTAAAAAAAACTAAGTCGCCATTCCTTATCGAAACGACGACTTGGCTTGATACTCACTCGAATTTTTCTTTCAGCCTTTCGGCAAAGCTTTTCGCCCTCGCCAAAGATTGCTGATCTTCCGCATCGATACCGTATTTACGGGGATCGGGAATTTTCACTTCGAGGCCGACAGAGAGACGATTGGGATTGGGCATACGCTCCTTGTTCTCTTCATAGATATACACCCAAAAATCTTTGCTGCCATAATATTCGAGAGCCAATAAGGTTAGCCTGTCGCCAACACCCAAGCGATGTGAGGCAAGCGGTGGCAATGATCGAAGGTCGACCTGCCCTCCTCCCGACATCGTTTCTTTTTCTGTAACAACCGTAGACCGAAGATTGTTCTCTTCTTCAAGCGGTTCTCCATCGGTTTGCAAAAGGGCACTTTTTCCCACAGAAAGAGTCTCTACGGCCTGCTGCTCCGATGGGAAGTAGTAATTCCACGCATCTCCCAGTGTGATGCCTTGACGATTTAAATTCCATACCGTACCGCCGGCAATCACCAATAAAAGCAACAAAACAGAGCACATACCGGTAAGGAGCGGACGTCGTTGCATTTTATCCCACAATGAAATGCGTTCTTCTTCCCCAAAATCTTCTTCGGAACTCCCGCTATCAGAAATGGCATCTTCTGCGACATTGTCATCGGAAAGATCACTCTCTTCTTTTATCTCATTTTCCCGATGCCCCGTACAAATATCCTCTGTCGCCGTTACAGTCTTGGAGACAACCTCCCGAGCATTTTCTTTCCCAGAAGTTTCTTGTGTGGTGTTATCGGCCACGATTTTTTCCAGTACAAAATCGGCCAAAGCATTGAGTTCTTCTTCCGAAAGATTTTTTACAGGTTCTTCGTATTCAGCTTTTTCCTGCACGTTCCCGGAGGTGTTCACGACCTGAGCAGATTCTTCTTTACCCGATTCTTCCGTCAACTCCGCTTCAACAGAAACAGGAAATTCCTTCACATCTGTCGTTTCTTGTTCCGAAACGATTTCTTCACTTCGACACTCCGATACCCCGTCTTCACATTTCATATCGCCGGCATCGTCATAATCTTCTTCTACGATTTTATCGGAAAAATTTTCATCGACGTCATCAGGCAATGTGGCGTTTTCGCCTTGAACGATTTCGGCATCATCGGGCAAAACTTCGGGTACAAAACAAGAAAACGGAGCATTGACAGCCTCTCTCATCGTTTTATCAGGAGCGAACGACAACTTGTAATGCCCGGGAATTTCCATCGGTTCGCCGGTACGTACATTGACACTGACACGCGGTTCTACCCAAACCAGCCGAAACTGGCCCAAACCGTTGATTTTAAGATTTTCTCCTTGTACGACTGTGTCGGCTGCCAATGAAAAAAACTCTTTCAGAAACTGTTCCGCTTCTTTTTTGGTACAGTTGCTTTTCCGACTCAACTGGTCGATCAATTCAGGAAGGGAAATTTTGGTATTCATCGGGCAGAGTTTTCTTTAATCCGGTTTTTCAATACGGCTCCCGGTTTGAATGTAAGCACAATGCGGGGTGGAATAAGCATACGCTTTCCTGTTGCAGGATTCACTGTAACGCGCTCGATTTTCTTACGGGGTTCGAAAGTTCCGAAACCTTGCACAGATACCGAATCCATCGACACACTTCGCTCCTTTATAATCTGCAACAATCCCGAATAGAGAGCATCTACGCCTTTCTTATCTTTACCAAGACGTTCTTGCAAAATCGAAAAAAATTGTTTGTGTTCCACGACCGGAAATTTTTATTTTATGCTGCTATATTACTATTTTTTTCCCAAACGGCCAAATCTCCGCTCAAAATACGACGCCCCGGCATGCAGTACCGGGGCGTCGACAAGACTTATGATACAACTAATCATTCATCGAAAGCAAAAGCTCTTCATTCGAAGAGGTTTTTTCCATACGGTCTTTGATGAAAGTCATGGCCTCGATAGAATTCATATCGGAAAGATATTTACGAAGAATCCACATACGGTTGAGCGTATCTTGATTGAGCAGCAAATCATCTCGACGTGTGCTCGACGCGGTTATATCCACAGCCGGGAAGATACGTTTGTTGGAGAGCTTGCGATCGAGCTGCAACTCCATGTTACCGGTTCCCTTAAACTCCTCGAAAATCACATCGTCCATCTTCGAACCCGTCTCGGTAAGTGCCGTGGCGATAATAGTAAGGCTACCCCCGTTTTCTATATTACGGGCCGCACCGAAGAAACGTTTGGGCTTATGCAACGCATTGGCATCGACACCTCCCGAGAGGACTTTGCCCGAAGCCGGAGATACGGTATTGTAGGCACGTGCCAAACGGGTAATGGAATCGAGAAGAATAACGACATCATGCCCGCACTCGACCATACGCTTGGCTTTTTCGAGGACGATGCTGGCCACTTTTACATGACGTTCGGCCGGCTCGTCGAACGTCGACGAAATGACCTCGGCTTTCACGCTGCGCGCCATATCGGTAACCTCCTCGGGACGTTCGTCGATGAGCAATATCATCATATACACCTCGGGGTGATTGGCAGCAATGGCATTAGCAATATCTTTAAGAAGCATCGTTTTACCGGTTTTGGGTTGAGCGACGATAAGTCCGCGCTGCCCCTTTCCAATAGGGGCGAACATATCGACAACCCGACACGATATATCGTTGCCTTGCCGGCTATCGGTAAGATTGAATTTTTCTTCGGGGAAGAGCGGAGTAAGATGATCGAACGGAACTCTGTCGCGTACAAATTCTGGCGAACGCCCGTTGATGCGGTCGACTTTCACAAGCGGGAAATACTTCTCGCCCTCTTTCGGAGGACGGATAGGCCCCTCTACTACATCGCCCGTCTTCAAGCCAAACAACTTCACTTGTGCCGGAGATACATATATATCATCGGGCGATGCCAAATAGTTATAATCGGACGAACGAAGAAAACCATATCCGTCGGGCATCATTTCCAAAACGCCCACACCGGAGAGGATTCCGTCAAAATCGAAAACCTTTTCCTGTACTTGGGGACGATATATGGGTGCCGGTACATTCGACGTCATTCCCGATGAAGCGCTATTCTTACCTCTCGGTACAAAACGTTGACGTTCGCTCCGGGGGAAGAACGATTGCAAATGCACATTGTTGCTATCGGAAACAGGCTTGGTGGCTGGTTCCTCTTCTTTACGGGCGGTATCGTTTTCTTCGGAAACGGTGTTTTGAGATTCGGGAAGATTTTGTTCTGCCGGAGCGGTCGGCGCAGCTGCCTCATCGACGCTCAATTTCTGTATCTTGGGGCGGCGTCCTCTCGGCTTGGCCGCCGGAGCGATTTCTTGTTCGGCAGAAACCTCTTCTTTTTTCTCGGGTTCTGCTACCGCAGACTCCACGGGAACCGTACTTTCGGGATACGTAATTTCGACTTGATCGGTCAATGCCGGGTGGGTAAAACGTACCCGACGAGGTTTGACCACCGGCTCTACGGGAGTATCTTCGACAACGGCATTATCGGTTACAGCCGGAATAGCTTCTTCGGGTTCTTTCACTTTCGGCTTGCGTCCCCGTGCCGGCTTCTCGGGCTTGCTTTCAGAAAGATCGGTATCAGGAGCTTTTGTAAAACTTTTCTCCGATCGTTTAGATGCGACCTGACTCTCTTTGACGGCATTCCGTTTTTCGGCCATATTTATGGCTTGTTGGTCGAGTATGGCATAAACCAACTCGTCTTTATTGGAAAAACTCGTACTCTCCAAACTCATTTCACGAGCAATACTTTGCAATTCATCAAGATCTTTGTCTTTCAGTTCCAGAATGTTATACATAAAATTCAAGGGTATTTTCTTTGCAGCTGTTCAAACACAACACGACCCTTCGAAATAAAGGGTGAAAAAATGCTGCATCTATAAAATATGATTTTAGGTGACGGAATAGATAAAAAAATCGAAAAAACATTTGTCGGTCTCTATTCCGCTGCAAATATATCGGATTTTTTCGACAAAACAGTCTAAAATACAGAGAAGTTTTTATGTTAATTATTTTTCACATCTGATTTCCCATATTTGCCGGGTAGCAGAAGTTATTTTGTAGCAATCCGATGCTCTCTCTCCGACAATCCACACGATCTCCTCTCCGGCGCAAAGCAACCACGCCGACTGCTTACGAGCCAAACTATACTTGTTGTTATTGAAATAATCACTCAGTTTCTGATGACCTTTCATACCGAACGGGCGAAATCTATCGCCTTCGCTCCATGTGCGCAACGTAAGCGGGAAAGGTAAAAGTCCGGCATCGAAACATACCGTATCCCGACGACGAGGTATTTGGTAATCATCGGCATCGAACAGCGTAAAGGTCAGCTTCACCGGCTCATCGACAACAGAAGTACCGTATTCTATCGTACGGATTTTTTTCTCTGAACGGCGAGGATATAAAACAAAATCGGTACGATCTTTGAGTAACCGGTACACGGGAGCGTCGAAAAACCGCCCCGACGGAGCGTCAACCGCCGCCCAAATATCATCGAGTTGAGCCGATAAAAATCCATACTCTTTAACCATTTCGAAAAGCAGCGTCCGAGCCCCGGGCAAAGTACGCAACACCCCGATGTCGATATGCACGCCATCGCTTTCATGCCGTATAAGCCGTTCTTTGTAACCCTCGACAGCACAGCGGTAAACGGCTTCGACCTCCCGCAAATAATCGGCCGTATGAGACAACGACTCATAAACCGACGGATTTATCGCCTGCATAAGAGGCAACAACTGTAATCTTATCTTATTACGGGTATAAAGTGTTTCCCGATTGGTACTGTCGACGACAAAAGAGAGATGTGCATCGAAAAGGTACGATTCGATCTCGGCTCGGCTGAGCGACAACAAGGGACGTATTACCGAACCGTTCACCGGTTGTATACCGGTAAGTCCCGCTATTCCCGTACCGCGTATGAGGTTGAGCAACATCGTCTCGATGGAATCGTCGCGATGGTGAGCCACGGCCACATAGGCAGCACCGGCCTCCCGACGTTGCTGCTCGAACCAAGCATACCTCAACTCCCGACAAGCCATCTCGACCGACACTTTATTTGCCTCGGCATAGGCAAGCGTATCGAATGCCACTTCCCGGAATGGGACACCCAGCTCCGTCGCCACACTTTCGGCGAAACGGCGATCCCGCAACGACTCTTCTCCCCGCAACCCGAAATTGCAATGACAAGCCTCGCAACGATAACCCAACTCGGTAAGGATAGAAAGCAGAGCCACAGAATCGGCCCCACCGCTCAAACCCACCAAAACAAGATGCTGGTATGACAAGGGGATATGTCGGGCTATATACTGACGTACCCGTTCAAGTAGAAATTGGCGGTTGTCCATGTCGCAACGATTAGTTTACACAAACATATAATTTTTTTTTCGTTTTTCGTTCCGTTTACATCATTATCCGCCCCAATATTATTAAATTTGCACCTGAAACAGAAATTTCGTCAGGACATGATAGAAAAAATAAACCGATTGAGAGAAGAAATCGAAGCCCTCTCGGCCACCAAAGCCGAAGAACTGGAAAATCTTCGTATCAAATACCTGAGTAAAAAAGGAGAAGTATCGCAACTCTTCAACGATTTCAGAAATGTTGCCGCCGAAAACAAGCGGGAAATAGGACAACGGTTGAACGAGTTGAAAGAAATAGCCACGGAAAAGATCAATTCGCTACGTGAGGCACTGAACGAAAAATCCGAGGCCGACAATACCATAGATCTTACTCGCACGGCTTACCCCATACCATTGGGAACCCGCCACCCCATTTCTTTGGTACGGAACGAAATTTGCGATATTTTCGGACGCTTGGGATTCTCCATTGCCGAAGGGCCCGAAGTCGAAGACGACTGGCACGTGTTCTCGGCACTGAACTTTGCCGAAGATCACCCGGCCCGGGACATGCAGGACACATTCTTCATTCAACGTTCTCCCGACGTGCTGCTGCGCACCCATACCTCCTCGGTACAAACCCGCGTCATGGAACACGCACAGCCCCCGATACGTATCATTTGTCCGGGACGGGTGTATCGCAATGAAGCTATTTCGGCGCGCGCCCATTGTTTCTTCCATCAGGTCGAGGCACTTTATATCGACAAGAACGTTACTTTTGCCGATTTGAAACAGGCCTTGCTATTCTTTGCCAAAGAGATGTTCGGTCCTGAGACAAAGATACGCCTCCGCCCTTCTTACTTCCCGTTTACCGAACCCAGTGCCGAAATGGATATTTCATGCGACCTCTGCGGGGGGAAAGGCTGTTCTTTCTGTAAACATACGGGGTGGGTCGAAATTCTGGGCTGCGGGATGGTTGATCCCAATGTTCTTGAAGCATGCGGCATCGATAGTAAAACCTACACCGGTTATGCTCTCGGAATGGGAATAGAACGTGTTACCAACCTCAAATACCGCGTAAAAGATTTACGTCTTTTCTCAGAAAATGACCAACGTTTTCTCGAAGAATTCGAATCGGCACATTAATTACATAATCCCACATCGCCATACCCCTCTCCTCCCCGGCGAGGGGTATGTTATATATTATAAGGTATGAAAACAGAAGATCGCTATCGAGCCGCTATCGAATGGTTCTCGGCAAATATGCCCGTAGCCGAAACCGAATTACGCTACAAAGACCCGTATCAACTAATTGTAGCCGTCATCTTGTCGGCTCAATGTACCGACAAGAGGGTAAACATGGTTACGCCTGCCCTCTTCGAAAAATATCCTACGGCCGAGAGCCTTGCCGCAGCAAGCCCCGAAGAGGTTTATGAATACATCAAAAGCGTTTCTTACCCCAACAATAAAGCGAAACATCTGGTAGGTATGGCCCGTAAACTGATCAGCGACTTCAACGGCATCATGCCCCAAGATGTAGACGAATTGCAAAAATTGCCGGGGGTAGGTCGTAAAACGGCCAATGTCGTGGCATCGGTGGCATTCAACAAAGAGGCGATGGCTGTCGATACCCATGTTTTCAGGGTATCGAACCGGATAGGGCTGACTCGCAACTCTAAAACTCCGCTCGAAACCGAACGCACGCTGGTGAGCCATATTCCGGGGCATCTGTTACCCATCGCCCACCATTGGCTCATTCTCCACGGCCGTTATGTATGCACGGCTCGCAATCCCAAATGCGATGCCTGCGGGCTACACGATATTTGCGTTTATTTCGGGAAAAAGAAAAAAGACTAATGTGCCGCTATCTCTCCCACTGTGGCTCCGATGAAAGAGATAAGCGATTGCGGAGCGATTTTCACCTGTATCCCCCGTACACCGGCACTGACGTAAATAAAATCGAAATCGACCGCCGTCGCATGTATATAGGTAGGAAAATGTTTCTTCATGCCTATCGGAGAGCATCCGCCACGTATGTATCCTGTCGTCGGCAATAACTCTTTCATGGCGATCATCTCGGCACTTTTATTTCCCGATATCTTAGCAGCAGCTTTGAGGTCGACCTCCATATCTCCGGGTACGACACATACAAAAATTCCGTTTCGGTCTCCCCGTAATACCAACGTTTTGAATACTCGCTCAATATCCTCGCCCAACTGTTCGGCAACATGTGTGGCTGCCAGATTTTCGGGATCGACCTCATAAGGAATCAGTTCATACGATATACCTGCCTTATCAAGCAAACGGGCCGCATTGGTCTTGGTTATTTTCATATCCGCAAATTTTCGAGAACAAATATACGATGTTTTCCAAACAAAAATCCTCCTGCCGATAAATTATCGGCAGGAGGAACAATTTACAAGAGACTATGATTATCAAATAGCTTTCTCGATATCCCAAACAAAAGCCCGCAAACCAAGAGCCGGTTTTGCTTCATCGAGCGTATGCAGGGCTTTAAGAACAATACCCAAACGAGTCTCGTCGACAACCGAAAGAATCGCCGAGTTCATACTCGGCCAAGCATGGCTGCCGTAATGCGGTTCTCCCGATTTCGTACCACGTCCCTGCACGTCCTGCCAATAGGTGAAACCGCGACAGTTATTATGGGTAAGTACGTTATAAACATCTTCATAATGAGCCTGGTCAAAGGCTATAAATAAAGCTTTCATCGGAACATCTTTTAGTTATTATTTTGTTTCTGCAATTTTTTACGGGTGCGAATAACTCCGTTTTTAGCAAATATGGCATATACAACCGGTACGATAAGCAAGGTAATCAGCGTCGAAACCGAAAGTCCCCATGCCACTGTCATACCCATAGGCCGCCACATCTCCGAGCCTTCTCCCGTACCTATTGCCATAGGAATCATACCGAAAACGGTTGTCAGCGTCGTCATCAATACGGGACGCAAACGGGAACGCCCGGCATGTATGACCGAATAGGTAATGGAATAGCCTCTTTCACGATTGAGGTTGGTATAGTCGATAAGCACGATACCATTCTTTACCACAATACCGGCCAACATGATGAGACCGATCAGAGCCATTACACTCAACGGCGTACCCGTTACAGCCAATCCCATAAATACTCCGGTAGCGGCAAACGGCAGCGAAAGCATAATAATAAACGGATAGGTCAATGACTCGAACTGTGCCGCCAATACGATAAAGACAAGCAGTATAATCATTATGGCCAATATGAACAGGTCGCTGAAAATATCTTCTTGATCTTCGAGCGAACCAGCCAAAGAAACCGTTATATCCGAGGGTATATCGATTTGGGCGATCGCCGCTCTTACCTCAGCAGCCAATGTTCCCAATGCAGCGTCGGGAGCAACATAGCCGGTAACCGTTACAACACGTTCCCGGTTTTTACGCTCGATAGTAGGGGGAGTAAGACGTTCGACAACGGTACCCAACTCACGTACCCGCACTCCTTCTCCGGCAGCATTGTAAATAACGATGTTTTCTATATCCTCGATAGACTGGCGGTATTCGGGAGCATAACGTACCGTGATGTCATATTCCTCTCCGTCTTCCCGATAATACGATGCTGTCGTTCCGTTGATGCGGCTCCGCAAGTACGACGATGCCGTAGCTACATTCAAGCCATGCAAAGCCAACTTTTCCCGGTCGAAATCGACATGATACTCGGGTATATAGTCTTCCCGGCTGATGCTCGTTCCGGAACAACTTTTCATTTTGTCCATCACCTGCTGTACCTCACGAGCTATACGGTCGGTTGCCGCAAAATCGTACCCGTATATCTCCACATCGACCGACGCTTGGGAAGCCATACCTCCCGTTCCACCACCGGCAAGGACTTCAAAGGTCTTTACCTCGACATATTTCTGTAAGTCATGGCGCATCAACTCACAAATTTCAAGCAGACCCCGTTCCCGATCTCCTACACTCAGCAAATCGATGTTCATCGCAACGATATGCGTACCGTTCTCTTGTATAGAGCCGTAGGTATTATCGGTATCGGCCTGTCCCACAGTAAAGTTAATCGTCTTTATCTCGGGATAGTTTTTCTGGAATTCATTCGATATGCGCAATGCCACATCCCGCGAGATTTCGGTACGTGTACCGATAGGCAACTCCAAATTCACTGCGATACGGGCGTTATCCTGTGTCGGGAAAAACTCGGTCGGAATCATTTTCGTAAGCATCATACTTCCCATAAAAACGAGAACGGCTATAATAACGACGAGCGACCGATGTCCTACCGCCCAAGTAAGGAGACGCGCGTATCCCCGGTCGAGGGCATCGAGGGCTCTCTCTATGGGCGTAAATATCAAAGTATACAACCGTCCTTTTTTAGGATCGAGACGCAACCATTGCGAACAAAGCATCGGCGTAAGCGACAAAGCCGCCACGGTGGAAATTATCATAATGATGCTGACAATCCCCCCCAACTGACGGAACAGAATCCCTGCCATACCAGTAATCAATGTCAGAGGCAAGAACACGGCCAACATGGTAAGGGTCGAAGCAATAACCGAAATAGCAACCTCATTGGTACCGTGTATGGCTGCCTGTTTCGGAGCACTTCCTCTCTCGATGTGGTTCGTTACGTTTTCAAGCACCACGATAGCATCGTCGACAACCATACCTATCGCTATACTCAAAGAACTCAACGATATGATATTCAACGTATTTCCCGAGATCAACAGATAACAGAACGAGGCGATCAACGATATAGGGATCGTAATAATGATGATGAATGTAGCTCTCCAACGACCCAAGAATACCAATACGACCAGCATGACGATGACAAACGTTACCAAAACCGTCTCGACAAGACTGCCGATAGTATTTTCGATATTGGTGGAAGTATTGATGATGATACCGAGCTTCACATCCGAAGGCAATTCGGATTGTATGGCCGGTAACTTCTTCAACACGCTGTTGGCAATATTCACAGAATTTGCACCAGATTGTTTTTGGATCACAATCATACCACCCTGCTGGCCGTTGTTGTAGGCCTCCTGCTCGCGTTCTTTTACCGTATCGACCACCCGTGCGACATCTCGTAAATAGATCGAACTTCCGTTATACGAACCGACAACAATATCATTGAGTTGTTTGGGATCGGAAAATTCGCCTTGTACCCTTAACGAATAGGTATTCGACCCGATATCGAAACTACCTCCCGGCGTATTCAGGTTCTCACTGGCAATGATCGATGAAATCGCCTCGACGGTAAGGTTATAGGCTTCCAGTTTGGCCGGATCGCAATAAACCTGTATTTCCCGCTCGGGTGCACCCGAGATGGAAACGGCACCGACCCCCGAAATCCGCTTCAAAGGGTTAGCGACTTTATCGTCGAGGATTTTATAAAGACCGGGCATACTTTCTTCGGCCGTTACCGAAAGAATAACGATAGGAATATCGTCGGTTCCGAATTTAAAAAGTACGGGCGTACCGGCATTATCGGGCAATGTAGAACGTATCATGTCGATCTTATCGCGCACGTCATTGGTGGCCACATCGATATCGGTTCCGTACTCGAATTCAAGTGTAACGATCGAAAGATTTTCTTTCGATTGCGAAGATATGTCTTTGAGGTCGCTCACAGTATTGAGCGTATTTTCCATGATCTTGGTAACATTCGTCTCTATATCGGAAGCACTTGCACCGGGATACGAGGTAAGCACCATAATCGTATTGGTCTCGATATTCGGTAACAAGTCGATAGAAAGGCGCGTCAAAGAGAAAAGGCCGATAACCACTACGGCCACGAAACAAAGCGCCGTAGTAATCGGTTTTTTGACTGCGGTTGAATACAGACTCATATTTCTGATTTTTTAGCGTTTATAAAACATGTCTTCGTTTACTCGACGACAGTTACTTCGGCTCCATTATGAAGTCGTGATTGACCGGCAACAACAACACGTGCACCGTCGGGCACGCCCGACAATACTTCATAGCGCGTATCGGTACGGCGACCCAACTCCACTTTTACAAAATCGACCTTACCATCTTCATACACATAAACATAACGATCGCCCGAACCGGTTTGCTTTACAACGGCCAAATCGGGCAATACGACACGACGTTCGGTTCCGAAATTTATCGTTACACGAGCAAACATACCGGGACGCACCCGCATATCTTTGTTATCGAGCTTGATTTCCACCGGGAAAGTACGTGTCGCAGCATCGATAGTCGGATACACAAGACTTACTTTACCGGTAAATTCTTCATTTTTATATACATCGAGATGAATTTTCACCTCCATACCCTCTTTTACCTGAGTATAAAAGCCTTCCGACACATGAATCATCAGCTTCACGGGTATAATCTGCTGTACCGTAAGTACAGGATTCCCGGCATTATACATATCGCCGTTATCGTAATTACGGGCCGTAACGATACCGTCGATAGGACTGATAAGTTGGGTATTCTCTTTCAGATTTTCATAAGAAGTGCGAGCCACATCGAGCTGGGTCTGTTGGGCATCGAGGAGCTGTTTCGACGTTCCTCCCACCTCATACAAGGCCAGCTGACGATCGTATTCGAGCTGGATATTATCGAGTTGGGTTTTTGACTGTATCAAATTGGAGCGATCCATCTCGGCCAACAGTTGTCCGGCTTTCACACGGTCTCCCACTTCTACCAATATCTTATCGATACGCAATACCATCGAAGGAGATATATTGTTTACCACATTGGCCTCGACAGTAGCGGTAAATTCCTGCGTCTGGTCGACCGATTGCACATTCACGGTTTCGAGACGGACCTGAGGTTTTTCCTCGACTACCGACGTTTGTTTCTTTTCTTCGGAACAAGCGGTTAAAACACAAAGTACCACAGCCGAAAGGAGGAGACTTTTTCTGTAATTTTTCATATATGATATTGTTTTTTCCATTGAAAATAAAGTCTATTTTTGGTCATCGATTTTATACCGGTCGAAATCGATATTTCCCGAAATCTGTTCGAGATCGGACTGAGCCGAGAGATAATCGTGTATGGCCTGATAATAGGAAAGACGCGAGGAGGCCAAAGCCAAATTGGCATCATCGAGTTCGATAACGGTAGCCGCACCGACTTCAAACTTTTTCTGCATAATAAGATAGGCTTTCTCGGCTTGGCGTACCCCTTCTTTGCTCGAAACAACCTGCTTGATAGATGCCCTTATGTTATCCATTGCCGCCGTAAGTTGCATACGTAGATTCCGTTCGAGATTCGTCCGCTGATATTGCATTTCATTATAAGCGACACGGGCCTGTTTGCCTTTGTAGTAACGCGTTCCTCCATTGAAAATAGGTATCGAAAGCGATACTCCTACGTAGGAGTAAGGCGTCCATCTGAAATCTTGAAAAACACCGCCGTTACTCATCGATGACCATGTGTACGAACCGACAAAAGCCAACGTGGGTGCCCAAGACATATTTTGGGTTTTCAACGCTTGTTTCAAATAAGCACTCTGCAAATCGATTTGCCGCAAACTGGTATTCTGCGATAATGAAGTATCGGGCTGCAACATATCGGCATACATAGACTCTTCATAATCGGACAAACGGGTAGCCAGACCGATACGTAACTCGGAGTCAAGCCCCAAAAGCACTTTCAAATTCAGTTTGGACAATCTCAACGCGTTTTCTGCCTGCAAAAGCGAAGGTTCGAGGTTGCGAACAGCCACATCGGCTCTCAAAACATCATACTCCGAAGCCGTTCCCTGCTCATACTTATGCCGGTAAGTATCGGCATTTATCCGGGCGTTATCGTAACTCTGCCGCAAAACTTCATAAGAATCATTAGCCATAAGTATGGAGTAATAGGCTTTTTTTACCTGATCGACCATAGAAAGCCGGGAAGATCGGGCACTTTCGAGCGATTGTTCGAGTTGCACCGCCGATAATTTCAGGCTTTTCCAAAGTGCCGGAGCTATGATAGGTAAAGACAATGAAAAGCCGGTAGACCAAGAGTTGTCGAGGCCGACTTCCAGGCCATCGTCCATACCGGGGATATCCATATACATGACCTGTTTTTTCAACGTGCGCGAATAAGAGCCCGAATAATCGATCGTCGGCAACAAGCCTCCGATAGACTCTCGACGGGCATAATCGGTACGTTTTATTTCCATATCGGACACGATTATCGTCGGATTCTCACTAAGTGCTATGGTTATAGCCTGATCGAGAGAAAGAGTTATCGAATCGGTCGACTGGGCTGTCGCGCTTTTTCCGATGCACAAAAATATCGCCATCGCGCACAGTCCCAAACAATTTTTTTTCTCATTTCGGATTTCAGGTTTGGTTATTTTAAAGAAAGAGCCGAAAAAGCCCTTATCACATAATATCACATAATTGCGGGCAGTACATATAAATACCCGTCGCAAAAGTCCGCTTTTTTCGCGAATAACGAAATTCTATATAGTCAAATATATATACGAAATGTCGCTTCGCCCGAAGTCTACCCTATTCAAGAAGCAGAGCCGAAACGTACACCATCAATTGAAATCGGTATTTGCAAAATAACGTTCTATGATTTTCAATCCTTTTTCGGTAGCGATACCGCGAATAAAAGTTTTAAAAATCATTTCGAATGTCTCCATAAACGTAAATTCTACCGTACATATTTCGTCAAGGCTGAAAAGAATATCGAATTTTGTAGAGAGGAGTTGCCCGACAATATCGCAACGACAATCCTGCAAAATAACACCTTCGGCCTGCCCTTGCTCGAGAATACGCTTCATGCTCTCTGCCTGATAAGACCTCTCATCATCGAACATGCGGGAAACTTGCGGGTGGTAACGTTTCAGATCGGTAAAATAATTTCTGTTGACGTTGCGCATACGCTTCCATTGGATCATAAACACTTCGAGAAGAAACTCCAATGCATTATCCACTTTTTGGGCTACTTCCAACGACATTTTTTCTATCTCTCGGCGATTCCAGGTCAGACATTCGAGCAAAAGCTGATCTTTATCTTTAAATAGCTCGTACAAAGTCCGTTTTGAAATACCTACCTGAGAAGCAATATAATCCATCGTTATGGATTTGATCCCATGTCGCAAAAAAAGAGCAAATGAAGTCTCGATAATTCGTTGTTTCAGATCGTTGGTCATTATGTAAAAAATCTATATTATCGGACAAAGATAGGGAGAAAACGCAACGGAATACAAAAGTTTTCCTTTATTTATAATGTATATTATTAATTTATGTAAAACACAAACCGAACTTTTCAAAAAAGCACTCATGTATACACATGACAATGCAACACAAATCGACGCATAAAACAAATAAATTATCGTTCCACACAACTTTTCAACATAATATTGTTTAAAAATTATGTTTTTCGATACCATTTCCCAATATAATTTCCTATATTTGTATAGCTGAAATTTGGCCCGACAGAAAATCGGGTATTGTTTCAATCCTTTATATCTTTGTATTATGGCAAAAGTTACCAAAGAAGCTGCCTTGCGCTATCACAGCGAAGGGCGCCCGGGAAAAATAGAAGTAATCCCAACCAAACCTTACAGTACACAAATGGATCTCTCGCTCGCCTATTCTCCGGGTGTAGCCGAGCCGTGTCTCGAAATCGAAAAAGACGCTCAAACAGCGTATGAATATACATCGAAAGGAAATCTCGTCGCGGTTATATCGAACGGAACGGCCGTATTGGGTCTCGGCGATATAGGTGCATTGGCCGGGAAACCGGTTATGGAAGGCAAGGGCCTGCTCTTCAAGATTTTTGCAGGTATCGATGTTTTCGACATCGAAGTCAATGAAAAAGATCCCGAAAAATTTATACAAGCCGTAAAAGCTATCTCTCCGACATTCGGAGGCATCAACCTCGAAGACATCAAAGCTCCCGAATGTTTTGAAATCGAAAACCGGCTGAAAGCCGAACTGGATATTCCTGTCATGCACGACGACCAGCACGGCACAGCCATCATATCGGGTGCCGGACTGCTCAACGCCCTCGAAATACAAGGTAAAAAAATCGAAGATGTACGTATCGTCGTAAACGGAGCCGGAGCTTCGGCCGTCTCCTGCACCAAACTCTACATCATGCTGGGAGTAAAGCCCGAAAATGTCGTGATGGTCGACAGCAAAGGCGTCATAAACGACAAACGCACCGATCTCAACGAGTCCAAGAAACAATTTATCACTCATCGCGATATCCACACGCTGGCCGATGCCATGAAAGGGGCCGATGTATTCCTCGGCCTTTCCCACGCCGACGTGCTTACAACGGAAATGGTACAGTCGATGAACGACCGTCCTATCGTTTTCGCACTGGCCAACCCCAATCCCGAAATTGCCTACGATAAAGCCAAAGCCTCGCGTCCCGATTTGATTTTTGCTACCGGACGCTCGGATTATCCCAATCAAATCAATAACGTTTTGGGATTTCCCTATATCTTCCGGGGAGCTCTCGACGTGCGGGCTACATGTATCAACGAAGAAATGAAACTGGCTGCCGTCTATGCAATTGCCGACTTAGCAAAAAAGCGTGTACCAGACGTTGTGAATGCGGCTTACGGGTTGGAATGCATCAGCTTCGGTCCCGAATACATCATACCCAAAGCTCTCGACCCGCGCTTGCTTACGACCGTTGCTCCCGCCGTAGCCAAAGCTGCTATCGAATCGGGTGTTGCTCGTAAAAAAATCGAGGACTGGACGGCTTACCAAACCAAGCTCGAAGCTCTCATGGGATACGACAACAAGATGTTGCGCAACTTTACCGACATGGCCAAGCAGTCTCCCAAACGGGTTGTATTCGCCGAAGCCAACCACGTCAATATGCTTACGGCCGCCGTTACAGCATATCAAGAAGGTATATGCCACCCGATCTTGCTGGGTAATGCCGACTTCATCAAAAATCTCGCTTGTGATCTCGGTCTCAGCCTCGACGGTATCGAAATCATCAACTTGCGAAGCGGAGCCGAAGCCGAACGCCGTCATCACTATGCCAAGATACTGGCCAACAAACGCCAAAGAGAAGGAATCACACCCGATGAAGCGAACGAAAAAATGTATGACCGCAACTATTTCGGAATGATGATGGTAGAATGCGGCGATGCCGACGCTTTCATTACCGGCACTTATACCAAATATACCGAAACAATACAAATCGCCAAAGATGTCATCGGCATACGGGAAGGACACACCCATTTCGGAGCCATGCACATCATCTCGACTCCCAAAGGTACATTCTTCCTGGCCGACACCCTCATCAACCGACACCCCAATACCGAGACACTTGTCGACATTGCCAAACTCTCGAACGAGACGCTTAAATTCTTTGCACAAGAACCCAAAATCGCCATGCTCTCTTATTCGAACTTCGGTGCCGACAAAGTCGGTAGCCCGGCACTGGTGCACGAGGCTGTCTCCATCATGCAAAAAGAATACCCCGACTTGGCCATCGACGGAGAAATGCAGGTGCACTTCGCTCTCAACAAAGAGTTGCGCGACCGCACATTCCCGTTCAGCCGACTGGCCGGAAAAGATGTAAACACACTCATCTTCCCCAACCTCAGCTCGGCAAACTCGGCATACAAGTTGTTGCTCGAAATGGGTATCGGCAACTCTATCGGCCCGATACAAATGGGTCTTAACAAACCGATTCACTTCACCGATATAGAAAGCTCGCCCCGCGACATCGTCAACTTGACGACAGTTGCCGTAGTCGATGCCATCGTTCAAGAAAAAATCGGAAAGAAATAAGCAGCTTCTTATATCCTGATAAAGATAAAAAGCCTCGGATTTACGCCGAGGCTTTTTACATTTCTTGCATTAAAGTCAACATAGATAATAAAGAAAGGGGGGGGACGATCGTCCCCCCCCTCTTTCTTTATGACAAGTCTCCTTATGAGCGGGGAGTAAAACGCAATTCTTTTCCTCGGCATGACGGTTCGACCTGACCGTTTTGAAATGCAACGACTCCATTGACAAACGTCTTATCGATCGTAACGGGAAACGTATGATTCATAAACGGCGACCAACAACATTTCGTCAGAATATTCTCGGGAGTAACGGTATAAGACTTTTTCGGATCGACCAATACCATATCGGCATAGTAGCCGGGACGAATAAACCCTCTGCGATCGATACCGAACAATCGGGCCGGTGCATGACACATACGTTCGACAACCGTCTCGACAGGAATTTCTCTCTGTAATGATTTTTCGAGCATCACTTGCAAAGAATGCTGCACCAAAGGGCCACCCGAAGCGGCTTCGAGGCACGAGCCCTGTTTTTCGGCCAAAAGATGCGGAGCATGATCGGTCGCCACGACATCAATCCGTCCCGAGACGGTAGCCTTCATCAAAGCGATACGGTCGGCAGCCGTTTTGATTGCAGGATTCCACTTAATCAGATTACCATATTGCGCATAATCATTGTCATCGAAATACAAATGATGCACACACACCTCGGCCGTAATCTGCTTTTCCTCGACCGGTCCATCGCTCAAAAGCGATAATTCTTTCGCCGTAGAAAGATGAAGCAAATGCAAACGTGCATTGTAACGATGCGCCAATTCCACCGCTTCGGACGAAGAGGCATAACAAGCCTCGGCACTGCGTATCAACGGATGGTAGATAACAGATAAATCTTTTCCGAATTTCTCGATATATTTCTCTTTATTGGCTTTGATAATTTCTTCTTTCTCACAATGCGTCGCGATGAGTGTCGGCGCTTCGGCAAAAATGCGGGCCAACGCCTCGGGACTGTCGACCAGCATATTTCCGGTCGAAGAACCCATAAACACTTTTATACCGCATACCCGACGATAATCGGCTTTGAGCACCTCGTCGATATTATCGTTCGTTGCTCCGATATAAAACGAATAGTTGGCAAGCGAGGTTTGCGCCGCCCGAGAAAATTTCCATTCGAGAGCTTCGCGCGTCGTTGTCGGCGGTTTTGTATTAGGCATCTCCATATATGATGTAACCCCACCGGCCACAGCCGCCATCGACTCGGTATTTATATCGGCCTTATGTGTAAGACCGGGTTCCCTGAAATGCACCTGATCATCAATGACACCGGGCAACAGCCACTTACCGGAAGCATCGATGATTTCATCGACGTGCTCCTCGATATCGGTATAACTATCGTCGGTATAAACGGTCGAAATAGTATCTCCCACCACCAAGACCGAAGCCTCCCGGCTTTTCCCCTCGTTTATAAGAAGTGCATTCTTTATCAACAGGCTTTTCATTCCAAACAGAAAGGATTATTGTTTTTTCTTTTGCGGATATTTTCTGAACCAACTCGACATTTTCAGTCGCAACACTCCGAACACGGCCTCTCCAAATATTCCACTGCTCATCTTGCTTACTCCCAATTCTCTATTTACAAAGATAATGGGAACCTCGGCAACCTTAAAACCGCATTTATAGGCTGTAAATTTCATTTCTATCTGGAATGCATATCCTTTGAAATGTATCTTGTCGAGATCGATGGTTTCGAGCACTTCGCGTCGATAACAAATAAATCCTGCCGTTGTATCGGCAATCTTCAATCCGGTAACGATACGGACGTATTTCGAGGCATAATACGACATGACCACACGCCCCATCGGCCAGTTAACGACATTCACTCCCGAAATATACCGAGACCCGATAGCGACATCGGCTCCTTGATGGGCACAGGCATCGTAAAGGCGTAGTAAGTCTTTGGGGTTGTGCGAAAAATCGGCATCCATTTCGAATACATAGTCGTATTTTTGCTCGACCGACCATTTGAAACCGGTAATATAAGCCGTACCGAGACCGAGCTTTCCTTTCCGCTCGATCAGATGCAGATGACCTGCAAACTCATCGGCCTGCAACCGTTTTACGATAGCGGCCGTGCCGTCGGGCGAACCGTCGTCGATGATCAACACATCAAATACATGCGGCAGTTCCATAACCGCTCGAATGATATTTTCAATATTTTCCTTTTCGTTGTAGGTCGGAATAATAACTACTCCGTCGGCCTTTTGTACTTCACTCATCTCTCGAAGTATTGGTAAGTGGGTACAAAGTTAAACGAAATAGAAAGACGGCAAAACTTCCGACAGACAAATTATAGAGAAACATACCATTTTTTCGGATAAATTACCCGACTGGTTCTATCCTCACAACTCTTTCTATGATTTAAATTTGTTTCAGGAATGTGACATGAAAACGATTATCCGCTTTATTCTTTATCTCTTCACTCTTTATTTTGAAGCAAAAAATGTAATTTTGCGGCAATTTACAATATCATGGTCGAGCTTAATTCCTTACACACTCTTTTCCAAACCAAAGCACGTAACGAAGCGCTGAAAAAATTCGTAAAAGACGATAAGTGTATGCGGCTTCACATATCGGGACTGCAAGGTTCTGCTGCTGCGTTATTGCTTGCGGGACTTCCCGAATACGGAACGACAACTCTTTTTATCGCCAATGATCCCGAAGAGGCCGGTTATCTTTACAACGACTTCATGCAGATAAGGAACGACAATCGGGTATTGTTTTTCCCTTCGGGATATAAACGTGCCTTGAAATACGGACAGACCGATCCCGCCGCCGACATTCTGCGTACCGACACGATAAACCGACTGCAACAAGTCGACGAATCCCTCATCGTGGTTACTTACCCCGAAGCGTTGTGCGAAAAGGTGGCATCGAACGAAGAATTACACCGCAACACATTGCGGCTGGCCAAAGGCGAAAAATGCGATCTGGCATCGGTAGCCGACTTTCTTACGGGTTATGGTTTCGAGCGGGTCGATTACGTTTATGAGCCGGGACAATTTGCCGTCAGGGGCAGTATCGTCGACGTTTATTCTTTTTCGTCCGATCTTCCCTATCGCATCGATACGTTCGGCGATGAAATAGAAAGCATACGCGCTTTCAATATCGACACCCAACTTTCGCAGGATCCCGTCAATGAGATTTTTATCATTCCCGATTTGCAAGCCGGCTCGACATCGGGCATATCTCTGCTGCAATTCATAGATAAAAACACATTGCTGGCGGTCAAAGACCTTGCATGGGTACTCGAACGCATGCACAGCGTAGCAACCGATACGATTTCACAACAACTGCTTCTCACCGAAGAAGGCGACTTGCACGCCAAAGAAAAATTGATCGATACCGACGATTTCTCCCGCTATGTGCTCGACTTCAAACGCATCGACTACGGTGTAAAATCATTCCGCGACGAAACCGGCGCCACCTTGTCGCTCAACTGTTCGCCGCAACCGATTTATCATAAAAATTTCGACCTTGTCAGCGAATCGTTCTCCTCGTTGTTGCAAGACGGATATAAACTGTATATACTGAGCGACAGCGAAAAACAGACACAACGCATTGCCAACATATTCGAGGATAAAGGAGAGAATATACCGTTCACCCCGGTAAGCAAGACTTTGCACGAGGGCTTTATCGACAACGAACTGCATCTCTGTTTCTTCACCGATCATCAACTGTTCGACCGTTTCCATAAATACCAGCTGCGCAGCGACAAAGCACGGTCGGGCAAACTGGCCCTGTCGCTCAAAGAATTACGGCAATTCGAAGTAGGAGATTATATCGTCCATATCGATCACGGCGTAGGCAAATTCGGGGGCTTGTTCCGAACCGAACTCAACGGCAATATGCAAGAGGTCATCAAGCTCATTTACCAGAACGACGACATACTTTTCGTAAGCATTCATGCCCTGCACAAACTGGCTAAATACCGGGCCAAAGAAGGCGAACCGCCCCGCATCAACAAACTGGGGTCGGGGACATGGGAGAAAATGAAAGAGAAGACCAAGAGCAAGATGAAGGATATTGCCCGCGACCTCATCAAACTCTACGCGCAACGTTGCAACGAAAAAGGCTTTGCCTTCTCTCACGACACGTTCATGCAACACGAGCTCGAAGCCTCTTTTATCTACGAAGACACACCCGACCAGTTGAAATCGACGGCCGAAGTAAAAGCCGACATGGAACGCGACCGACCAATGGACCGGCTCATCTGCGGCGATGTGGGCTTCGGAAAAACCGAAATCGCCATACGGGCGGCATTCAAAGCAGCTTGCGACAACAAGCAAGTGGCCGTACTGGTTCCCACCACCGTACTGGCATTCCAGCACTACAAGACATTCAGCGAACGGCTCAAAGATTTTCCCGTAAAAGTTTCTTACCTGAGCCGTGCACGCACACCGGCACAAATCAAAGAAACGCTCAAAGGTATTGCCGACGGCAGTATCAACATCATCATCGGCACACACCGTTTAATAGGGAAAGATGTAAAATTCAAAGACTTGGGACTTCTCGTCATCGACGAAGAACAGAAATTCGGTGTCGCCGTGAAAGAGAAGCTCAAACAGATGCGCGTAAATGTCGATACCCTTACCATGTCGGCAACCCCCATACCCCGCACTCTGCAATTCTCACTCATGGGGGCACGCGACCTCTCGGCCATCACGACCCCTCCTCCCAACCGCTATCCGATACAGACCGAAGTACACGCCTTCAACGAAGACATCATACGCGAGGCCGTCAATTTCGAATTGAGCCGGGGAGGACAGGTTTTCATCGTAAACAACCGTATACAACAACTCTACGAACTCGAACGGCTGGTACGCAAACTCGCCCCGGGTGTACGCACCATCGTCGGACACGGGCAGATGAATCCCGAAGAACTGGAACGGGCCATCTTGGGCTTTGCCGACTACGAGTATGACGTGCTGATCGCCACAACCATCATCGAGTCGGGTATAGATATGCCTAACACCAACACGATTATCATCAACAATGCCCAAAATTTCGGTCTGAGCGAACTGCACCAACTCCGAGGCCGTGTGGGACGAAGCAACAAAAAGGCATTCTGTTACTTGCTCACACCTCCCCTGCGCGAACTGACCGTCGACGCACGCCGACGATTACAGGCAATCGAGAGTTTCTCCGAGTTAGGCAGCGGCATACATATCGCCATGCAAGATCTCGACATACGAGGTGCGGGGAATCTGTTGGGCGCAGAACAAAGCGGCTTCATCGCCGATTTGGGTTACGAGACATACCAAAAAATCTTGCGCGAGGCTGTACAGGAATTGAAAGAAGACGAATTCAGCGACCTATATGCCGAAACAAACGACGATGAACCCGAGAATTTCTCTCCCGATTGCCAAATCGAGTCGGATCTCGAACTGCTTTTCCCAAACGACTATATCCCGGGTGCATCGGAACGCATCTCGCTCTATCAGGAACTCGACAATATGGAAAAGGAGAGCGACATACAAGCCTTTGCCGAACGATTGCGCGACCGCTTCGGCCGCATTCCTCATGAAGGCGAAGAACTGATACGGGTGGTAAGCCTGCGGCGTATGGCCAAACAGTTGGGTATGGAAAAAGTGGTACTGAAACAGGGGAAAATGATTCTTCACTTCATCTCGGACGAACATACTCGTTATTTCCAATCTCCGGCATTCGGCAAAATACTTGCCTATCTGCAAAAATATCCCCGGCGTTGCCAACTGCGCGAAATCAAGGGTAAACGTTCTATGGTCGTAGGTCAAGTCGACACGGTAAAGTGCGGAATGGAAATTCTGCAAGAAATACTCAACCTCGACGCTGCCTGACAAATTTCAAACCCCTCCTCCCCATTATGTCAAAGATGACATTCACATTCTGAACGCATCGTATGCGGAGTGAAGAATCTCAAACAAATAGTACAGGATTCCTCGCTAACGCTTCGGAATGAAACGATTGTCATTCTGAGGGGCAAAACCCCGAAGAATCTCTTGCCAAGTGTTACGGCCTCGCAGTACAATGTCATTCTGAAAGGCTTTGCCTTGAAGAATCTCCCGGCAACTGCTTGTCATGCTGAGCGTAGCGAAGCATCTCCGCCTAAACGAGTAAAAGCAAGAGATCCCTCACACCTCCTGTGGCGGATTCGAGATGACATAGAGATTCCTCGTCGGCCTATCGGCCTCGCTCGGAATGACAAATGGGTTGCCGCTTCACCCTCAATGGCCGGTAATGTCGGAGAGGAAAAATGCCCGCCTTTATCGGGCTGCCGGGAGCGAGGGAGAAGACGGAAATAGGGCGAGGACTGTTTGAGCGGAGCGAGTTCCGCA